>Ga0302311_10000922_pt1 | contig 35228 bp, 34 predicted proteins | sample III_Palsa_N1_3_FD_200449 | JGI IMG/M metagenome (GOLD analysis project Ga0302311, IMG submission 200449) | Peat permafrost microbial communities from Stordalen Mire near Abisko, Sweden - III_Palsa_N1_3 | ecosystem: Environmental > Terrestrial > Soil > Palsa > Peat permafrost | place: Sweden... | reverse complement strand
CCGGTCTACATCCAGCAGCAACAAGCCGTGTACGTGCAGCCCCAGCCCGTCTACGCCCCGGCGCCGGTTTATGCGCAAGCGCCGGTCTATGCCCAGGCTCCGATCTACGCCCCACAGGCGGGCTGCGGCCAGCCGGCCTGCGCGCCGGTCAATCCCTGCGGCGGCCCGGTCTGCGGCGGCCCCGGAGGCCCGCAGTGGGGCGGCGCATATGGGCCGCAAGGAACGCCGCCCTACCGCGCGCTCCTCACCTGGTCCGGCAAGAGCACCTACTAGGGCGGCGAGGGCCCGGGTCGAGGTCGTCGGCCCGGAAATGCTCCGCTAGGGGCCTTCCACCTGAAGGCCCTGCTTCCTCAGAAGCGTAGGCAGGCCGTTCGGCCCCGTGAGGTTGCCGGCGTCGACGATCACGACGATGGTCTTCGACCCCTTGGACAAGGCGGCAATCTTGTCGGCCCAGCGCTTGCGGGGCTCGACCTGCAGGATGCGGTAGGTCTCCGGGGCGTGGCTGGCCAGATGCTGTTCCCGCTCCTTCAGTATCCAGGCCTCGTCGCCCGCCGCCCACGCCTCGCCGTAGCGCTGGTTCAGGCTGGGGTCCTCGTCCCGGCGCATGGCCTCTTCGAGGTTGTAGACCTGTTCTGTCTCCGGCGTGGTGATCAGGAGCTTCAGGTCGTCCTCGAGATTGTCGAAGGCGCGCTTGGGCGGATTGTGGGCGGAGGCGATGATGAACCGCTCCGCCGGCGAACCCTGGGCGATGCCCTCCTTGTCGCGCATGGCCAGGGCGATGGTGACGTCCGCATACCAGGGCGTCATGCGGTCGAGCTTTTCCGGGTTGATGTTGTAGCGCGTGGCCAGTCGGCCCATCCGCGCGCGCCCTTCCGGCGACAGAATGGAGCTGAGAGTCCTGCCGCTCGGCATGTAGCCCTTGGTCGCCACGGTGGCGCCCAGGCGAGCCATGGTGATCAGCCCCGGCTTGCCGAAGGGGGTGATGAACCAGAGCTCCTGCGCGCTGGCGGCGGTCTGCTGCAGGGCCGGGGTCTTCCACTTGCCGTCGGCGGGCGCCACGGGCGTCGTGCCGGTCAGGAACACCGTCGCATGGGGCCCTGTCACGCGCCAGGTGACCGGATCGGCGCAGGCGGGCGCCGCGATGGCGGCGGCGGATACGAAGAGCGCCGCGGCGGCGAGCTTGACCTTGATGCAGGCTATGACGGCCCCTCCACCTTGATTCCCCGCGCCCGCAACATCGCCGGCACGCTGTCGGGGCCGACCAGATGGCCGACGCCTACGACGATAAAGATACGCTTGTCCCCCTGCAGAAGTTGCGTGATCTGGTCGACCCAGCGCCGATTGCGATCCACCACGAGGGTGCGGTAGCTGCCCGGCGCATCCCGCTTGAGCTCCTCCACCGCCTCCTTGGCGATGGCCTTCACGTCGCCGCGCGCCCAGGCGGCGGAGAGCCGGTCGAACGCTTCCGGGTCCTTCTCGATCTCCCGCAGGGTCTCGTCAAGGGAGGCGAGTTGGTCCCTCAGGGGAAGGTCTGCGAAGAATCCGATCTGCTGCTGGGCGGTCTCGAAGGCGCCCCGAGGCAAAGTCGGCGGCAGGCCGGCGGCGATCTGCTCCTCCACGCCGAGAGAGGCGTCTGCGCCCCGCTTCTCGAAGTAGACGATGGAGAGGGTGGTGTCGGCCAGCCACGGCTGCATCCGCTCCAGCGCCGCCGGGGCCAGCGCCTCGGCGGCTTCCAGATGGGCCAGCTGGGTCTGCTCGACGGGGGTCAGCAGGGTCGAGAGGGTCTGGCCTGCGGGCAGGAGGCCGCGCTGCAGCGCCGCCTGCCCCGCCGCCGCCTGGGACGCCGGATCGAACGGGATCTCGAACCAGACCGCGTCGGCCTTGGCGAGGTCGGCGTCGAACGCCGGGGTGCGCCAGTCCGTGGCCTGCGACAAGAGGTGCACCGAGCCGAACAGGGTGATCTGCGCATGCGGCCCCTGCACATGCCAGAGGGGCGGCGCCGCCATCGCCTCGGAGCCAAGGCAAAGGGACAGGGCCGCCACGACGACGGCCGCCAGACAGGTCGGAGCGAAGGTCAGTCTCATCGGATTCCGCTTATCAGGATTCGAGCTTGGCGGCAGGGCGGCGAGCTAGCGCTGACACTTGGGGCAAAAGAAGGTCGAACGGCCGCCCTGCACGATCCGCTCGATGGTCCCGCACCCGTGGCCGGGACAGGGCTCGCCCTCCCGCCCGTAGACGCGGAAGCTGTGCTGGAAGTAGCCGAGTTCGCCCTCCGCCGAGCGATAGTCCCGCAAGGTCGAGCCGCCCGCCGCCACGGCCTCCGTCAGCACGGCCTTCACCGCCGCCGTCAGCGCCTTGATCTCCTTCGGCTTCAGCGTGCCCGCCCCCCGGCGCGGGTCGATCCCGGCGCGGTAGAGAGCCTCGGAGACGTAGATGTTGCCGAGCCCCGCCACGATCCGCTGGTCCAGCAGCGTGACCTTGATGTTCTGCTTCTTGTCCGCGATGGCGGCGGCGAGGGCCTTGGCGTTGAAATCCTCGTCCAGCGGCTCCGGCCCCAGCCCTTTGAACCACGGGTGCTGGTTCAGGGTCGCCGTGGGGATCAGGTCCATGTAGCCGAAGCGGCGGGCGTCGTTAAAGGCGATCACCCGGCCCTTGTCGGTTTCGAACACGATGTGGGTGTGCTTCTCCACTCCGCCCGCCTGATTGTGGAAGCGGCCGGGCTGCTGGTCGCCGACGGTGAAGCGTCCGGTCATGCCGAGGTGCGCCACCAATGTCTCGCCGGTGTCGAGGGCGGCGAGAAGATACTTGGCCCGCCGCTCCAGCCGCTCGACCACGGCGCCGGTGAGCCGCGCGGCGAACTTTTGCGGCAGGGGAAAGCGCAGGTCCGGCCGGTTCTGGGTCACCTTCACGAGCCGGGCGCCCTCAAGATGGGGGCGCAGGCCCTGGCGCACCGTTTCGACCTCGGGCAGTTCCGGCATCCGGCTCCTGGACTTGAATTACGCCTTGCACCGCCCCAAATGGCCGCATCCGGGCCCGTCGCCTTTGACAGCGCCAAAAGCGCATGGCAAGGGAGCCGCCGCTCATTCCATCCTTATCCGACCTATTCTGGTCGATCCCATCCAAGAAGGCTGACCTTTGGCCAATCCCGAACTCGGCGCCAAGCAGATTTGTCCCAACTGTCAGGCGAAGTTCTACGACCTGACGCGCCGCCCCGCCGTCTGCCCCAAGTGCGCCACCGCCTTCGATCCCGAAGAAGTGGTGCGCTCGCGCCGCACCCGTTCGCGCGTCACGCCTGACTACGAGGCGGACGACGGCGAAGCCAAGGTGAAGGCCGCCGACGCGGAGGGCGCCGAGGATGACGAGGAAGAGGTGGACGACACCCCCGAACTCGACGCCGACGCCGCTATCGCCCCCGTCGACGTGGACGAGGACGCCGACACCGATCCCGGCGCGCCCGTGACCGCCGATTCCGACATCGGCGTCGGCATCGAGGAAGAAGACCCGCTGGCGGACGACGACGATGACGCCGGCGTGCCCTTCCTCGAGGACGAGGACGAGGACGACTTCCCCGAGGACGACATCGAGGTCCCCGACGAGGACGATCACTAAGAGACCGCGAAAAGGTCTCGGCGGACGCCATTCTCGGGGTTGATCTCAAAAACCCCCTGACATAGTGTCCGCCGCCTTGCGTCAGGGGCCTTCAAGGCCTTGATCGCACCCGGTTCTCCGGGGCTTTAGCTCAGCTGGTAGAGCGCTTGCATGGCATGCAAGAGGTCAGCGGTTCGACTCCGCTAAGCTCCACCAAATTCCGCCCGCTCCTGCAAAGGGGCGGGCGTTTTTGTTTCCGGGCCCGGACGTTGGTCGCCACATTGAAATCCGGCGTGGCCGTTCCCATTTCCTCCTCACCGAGAAGCCGCCGCGCCAGATCCGGGCGGGGGCTTTGAGGCTAAGTCGCTTGATGAGGACTTTGGCCGATATGACGACACGGACGATCGTGTTCGACAGCCCCTTCCTGCTCGGTTTCGAGCATACGAGGGCGTTGATCGAGCGGGCCACCAAGGCCGCTGCAGAAACCTATCCGCCCTACAACGTCGAACAGCTGGCGGAAGACCGCCTGCGCATCACCCTGGCGGTGGCGGGCTTCTCGCCCGATCAGCTCCAGGTGACGGTGGAGCACAGCCAGCTGGTGGTGGCGGGGCGCCGGGAGGCCGAGCCCGACCGGGGCGATGCCTCCGGCTATCTGCACCGCGGCATCGCCGCCCGGGGGTTCATGCGGACCTTCGTGCTGGCGGACGGCATGGAGGTGGAGGCCGCCACGCTGGAGCACGGCCTGCTGCACGTGGACGTGGTCCGGCCCGAGCCCGAGAAACACGTCAAGCGTATCCCGATCCGGACGGTGGGCTGACCCCCGTTCGAACCCCGACCTTAAGGCCGTCTGAACCCGGAGGCTTTAGGGACGTTGCTTACATGAGGAGGCGGTCATGATGACGCCAACATTCACTACCGAAGCTTTCGCCGCCCTGGGCGGTCCCGCCCTGGTCTATGTGCGGCCTGTGAAGGCCAGCGAGATCATAGACGGCGCGCCGGACGAGGCGCTGAAGACCTTCGACCTGCAGCCCGACCAGACCCTCTATGCGGTCCACCGCGCCGATGGCGAACGTCTGGCGGTGATGGTCGACAAAGATTCGGCCTACGCCGCCGCGGTCGCCAACGAGCTGGCCCCGGTTTCCGTTCACTAAATGAGATAAAAGCGGGCGCAGCTCAGGCCGCGTTCGCTTCCGCCTCCTTGTTGAGGATGGCGTAGATGGCGTCGGGCGAGCGAGCCTGGCGCAGGCGTTCGCGCACCTCCCCCTGACGCAGCAGCCGCGACACCCGTGCGAGGGCGCGCAGATGCTCCGTCTGGGCGGTCTCGGGGGCGAACAGGGCGAAGAGGATGTCCACCGGCTGCTCGTCCACGGCGTCGAAGGCCACGGGCTTCTCCAGCCGCACCACCACCGCCTTCATGCGATCCAGCCCCGGCAGGCGCGCGTGCGGCAGGGCGACGCCCCGACCGACGCCCGTAGAGCTCAGGGCTTCGCGCTCCATCAAGGCGTCGAGGATGTCGGAGGACTTGGCGCCCGCCACCTTGGCCGCGGCATCCGCCGCCACCGAAAGGGCCTGGCGTTTGCTGTCCGCACTGGAGCGGTAGACGATCGAGGATCGGTCCAGCCAGTCGCCGATATCCATGGGCATCACTTTCGATTCTGCTGTCGAACTGGTGCCATCAAGGCACGCGGCGCATCAACGCGCCAGCGGCCCGATAGTCTCATTTGATCACAGTTGGTTGACGCTTGGTCAGTTGCGGGCGGCGGGCGCCGAATTTCCTGCCGAGACGCCGTTTTTCAGGGCGATCCCTGAGGCGGCGATCTTGGGCGAGGCGTCGTCCTGGGCCAGGGCCATCCGCTCCGGGTCGATCCAGCCGATGTTGCCGTCCTTGCGGCGGTACACCACCGACAGTCCGCCATGCCCGGCGTTGCGGAACATCACCATGGGCGCATCCGACAAGTCGAGCTCCATCACCGCCATGGAGACCGGCATGGTCTTCAGAGTGGCTTCGGTCTCGGCGATGATCATGGCGGCGGGCGCGCCGTCGAGGCCCTCGTCGTCGTCCCAGGCGGAGTCGAAGTCGCCCTCGTCGTCGGCGCGCAGCACGATCAGCGAAGCCATCTCGGCCGTCGCCGCCTTGCCGCCCGGATGGGTGTGGTGATTCTTGAGGCGGCGCTTGTAGCGGCGGATACGTGTCTCGAGCTTGTCGAGGGTGGCGCTGAAGGCCGCATGGGCGTCGCCGCCCATGCCGCGGGCTTCCAGCTGTTGGCCGGAGGCGAGATGCACCACAATGTCGACGCAGAAGCTGTGGCCGTCCTTGCCGACCGAGATGTCCGCGTCCCCGCCCCGTTCGAAGTATTTTCCGATGCCGGCGATCACTTCGTCGGTGATCCGCTGTCGCAGGGCCTCGCCCACGTTCACATGCTTGCCCGAGACCTGAACATTCATCGGAGCCGCCATCGACGCATCCTTTGCTGACATTTCGTTCGGTTGTGCTGAAGCCATAGCGCGTCCACCGTCCTTGAGTGTCAAGAGCGCGCACCGATTTGCGCGATCACATCAGGAGTGAAACGCCCCCTGCAGAGGGAAGTTCAGAGAAAAGCCGAATTGCGAAAAGGCCTTAGCAGGCCTGCCGGATCATCCGCTTGCGATCGACGGAGGACGGGATGCGCATCGCCTCCCGGTATTTAGCCACGGTGCGGCGGGCGATGTCGATGCCCGTCTCCTTCAGGATATCGACGATGCGGTCGTCCGACAGCACGTCCTCTCCCGCCTTTTCCGCCTCGATCAGCACCTTGATCTTGTGGCGCACGGCTTCGGCGGAATGGGAGGCGCCGCCGTCCGACGAAGCGATGGAGGAGGTGAAGAAGAACTTCAGCTCGAACACGCCGCGGGGGGTGGCGATATATTTGTTGGAAGTGACGCGGCTGACGGTGGACTCGTGCATGCCGATGGCGTCGGCGACGGTCTTCAGGTTCAGTGGACGCAGGTGCTCCACCCCGAAGGCCAGAAAGGCGTCCTGCTGGCGCACGATCTCGGAGGAGACCTTCAGGATGGTCTTGGCGCGCTGATCCAGGCTCTTCACCAGCCAGGAGGCGGTGGCCATGCAGTCGGCGACGAAGGTCTTCTCCTGGTCGGTGCGCGCGCCCTTGGAGACGGTGGCGTGGTAGCGCTGGTCCACCAGGAGGCGCGGCAGGGTGTCGGAGTTCAGCTCCACCCGCCAGCCGACCCGCTGGTCCTCCCGCACATAGACGTCCGGCACCACGGGGGCGGCGGGCTCGGAGCCGAAGGCGGCGCCGGGGCGGGGCGTGAGAGCGCGAAGCTCCAGGATCATCTCCCGCAGGTCCTCGTCGTCCACGCCGCAGACGCGCTTCAGCCCGGCCATGTCGCGGCGGGCGAGCATCTCGAGGTTGTCGAGCATGGCCTCCATGGCCGGATCGCAGCGGTCCCGCTCCTGCAGCTGCAGCATCAGGCATTCGCGCACGTCGCGGGCGAAGACGCCGGTGGGCTCAAAGCCCTGCAGGCGGGTCAGCACCCGCTCCACCACGGCCTCGCCGCAGCCGAGCCGCTCGCACACCTCCGGGATGCTGGTGCGAAGGTATCCGCCCTCGTCCACGCAGCCGATCAGGGCGTCCGCGATCAGGCGTTCGGAGGGCGTGAAGCCCGCCATGGCCGCCTGGTCGTCGAGATGTTCGGGTAGGGTCTTCTCCTGGGCGATGCGGCCGTCGATGCCCTCGCCGTCGGTGTCGAAGGAGCCGCCGCGGTTGGCTTTGGACCAGTCCACCGCCCCGCCCCCGTCACCGGCGATATCGCCCGAGGTCGCGGTCTGCGCCGCTTCGCCCGCGTCGCCGGTCGCCCGGTCGCCCGGCGAGGCGTCGGCGTAGAGGTCGTCGTGGCGGGCGTCCATGTCGGCTTCGGCCCGACCGCCGGGAATCTCGTTGGAAAGGGCGTCGCTGAGCGGCGCCTCGGCGGCCTGCACCGGCTCGCGGTCGGCCTCGGCGTCCCGCTCGTCGCGGGCCAACAGGGGATTGCGCTCGATCTCGGCCTCGACATAGGCTTCGAGTTCGAGATTGGACAACTGCAGCAGCTTGATGGCCTGCTGCAGTTGGGGCGTGATGACCAGTGACTGGCCCTGCCGCAGTTCTAATCGAGCACCGAGCGCCAACGGGCCCTCCTGGCCTGTTTCTTGCGTGCCAGATTAGACCCGAGTCACAACCGATCGGTTAACGGCGGCAAGTTCCGCCGCAAGCCCTCGAACCGGCCTCACCAGGGGATGGCGCGACCGGTGTAGTCGATGAAGGCGAGGTCGCCCGCGCCGTGGCGCTTGCCGATCTGCTCGAAGATCCCCCCGATGCTGGTGGCGACGTCGATGGCTGCATCGGCGCCGCCCATGTCGGTCTTCACCCAGCCGGGATGCATCAGGGTGACGGTCAGCCCCTTGTGACGGAGGGAGTAACCCTTCGCCAGCATGTTCAGGGCCGACTTGGAGGCGCGGTAGGCGTCCACGCCGCCCTGCTCGTTTTCGGCGATCGAGCCCATGCGGGAGGTCATGAACACCATCTGCCCGCCGTCCGACAGCCGGTCGGTGAAGGTCTCCGCAAAGAGGACCGGGCTGACGGCGTTGGTGCGATAGACGCGGACGGCGTCTTCGGGGTCGGTCTCGTGGATCGGGCCCCAGGTGCTGGCCACCCCAGCGACGACGAAGATCACGTCGAACGACTTGCCCGCGGTCTTCTCGTGAAGCGCCGTCACCGTCTCCGGCTGGTCGATATCCACAGCGGCGATCTCCGCCCCTTCAAGGCTTACGCCTTCGGTATTGCGCACCGTCGCCAGCACGGACCAGCCGTGCTTGGCGCAGAGTTCCGCCAGGCCCTTGCCGAGTCCCCTGGAGGCGCCGACGATCAGGATGGAGTTCTTGTCGGCCATGGGATGCTCCTAGGGTTACAAAGACAGGATCAGTTGAAACGGTCGCCCAGATAGACGCGGCGCACTTCGGGGTCGGCCATGATGGCGTCGGGGGCGCCTTCGAACAGCACCTCCCCGGCGTGGATGATCGAGGCGCGCTCCACCATGTCCAGGGTCTCGCGCACATTGTGGTCGGTGATCAGGACGCCGATGCCCTGGTCCTTCAGATAACCGATCACCTCGCGGATGTCGGACATGGCCAGAGGGTCGATGCCGGCGAAGGGCTCGTCCAGCAGCATGAAGGCGGGCTCGGACGCCAGCGCCCGCGCGATCTCGCACCGCCGACGCTCGCCGCCGGACAGGGAGGTCGCAGGAGCTTTCCGAAGATGGGAGATGCGAAGCTCGTCCAGCAGCCGGTCCACCATCTCCCTGGCCGCCGTCCTGTCCTTCTGGTGCATCTCCACCACGGCCATGACGTTCTGCTCGACGCTCATGCCGCGAAAGATCGAGGTCTCCTGCGGCAGGTAGCCGATGCCGAGGCGGGCGCGCTGGTACATGGGCTGGGCGGTGACGTCCTGGCCGTCCAGATGGATGGCGCCGTAGTCCGCCGTGATCAGGCCGGTGATCATGTAGAAGCAGGTGGTTTTGCCGGCGCCGTTGGGGCCGAGCAGGCCCACCACCTCGCCGCGACCGAGCTTCAGGTTCACGCCCTTGACCACGGCGCGGCCGCGGAAGGACTTGCCGATATTGTCCACCACGAGGCCGTGTGCGGCGTCGGCGGGCTCGAACGAGAACTGGTCCACGCGGCTCAAGAGTTGGTTTTTCCCTTGCTCTTGGGCTTGGGCGTTGGTTTGGCGGGGGCCGCCGCTCCCTTGGCCGGAGCCGGAACGCCGGGCGTCGCCGCCGGCGCGTCGTCCTGATAGAAGACGCCGCGCACCCGCTCCGGCGCTGCGCCCGCCTTGGAGTAGAGCTGGGCGTGACCGGTGCCCTTCTGGTAGATCAGCTTGTCGCCGGTGGAGACGTCCTTGTTCTGGACGAGGACGACGTTGCCCGTGAGGGTGATGGTGTCGTCGGCGGCCACGTAGGTGCCGTGGTCGCCCTTGGCGTTCTGGGTTGGGGTGTTGAAGTAGACCGGGCCCGCCGCCTCCATCCGCTCGATCTTGCCGAAGGTGTTCGCCGCCGAGGCCGGTGCGCCCGGCGGGGGCGCCTTGGTGGTCGCGGGGTCCTTCTTGGCCGAGATGACGGTCAGCTCCGGCGTATTCAGCCGGTCCGTGCCCTGGATCGCCACCACATTGCCCCGATAGACGGTGCGGTGCTCATCGTTGAACACCTCCTGCTGGTCGGCGGTCACGTCGTAGGGCAGCTTGGCTTGCGCGTTGGGCGCCTTGGCTGGGGCGGGCGCCCCAGCTTTGGGCGCGGCGGCGGTCTGGGCCATGGCGGGCAGGCTCGCGAGCGCCATCAGCGCCGCCGTCCCCATCCCGCTCCATGTGCTCGCGCGTCGCATGACCGGCGCCTCCCTCTATGCTCGTGCGGGCTTTTGGCGCGCCGGTGCGGCTAATTGTTGACGATGTGCGACTTCACATTGCCGATGAACAGGATGTCGCGTCCACTGTCCTTGATGGCATAGGACGAAGACGAGGTTTGGCCAAGGGGGCCGTTGCCCGTGACGGGAGACCGCCCGTCCACCGTGCCCGCATCCGTATTGACCAGGGCGTGCTCGCTGAGGAAGACCGTGCCCTTGCCGTCGTCCAGATGCACCTGGCCGTCCAGAGCCAGAAAGTGGCTGTCCTCGTTGTAGAGGCCGGTCGCCGAGGTCACCGTGGTGGGCGGATCGCCGTTGAGGGACTGCAGCACCATGTGCGGCTGGTTGAGGCTGATCCGCTCGGGATGGACGCTGTCGCGCACCGCGTCGACGGCGGTGAGGGTGTAGGGACGACCGCTCTGGTCCCGGCCCAGATACTTGGGCCCCAGCATACGGATCTCCTGGTCCTGATCAGCCGTGTGGGCCGGTCCGAACACGGTGCGGAGGATCACCAGAGTCAGGACCGCTCCGGCGATCAGCAGCATCAGCAAAGGGAGGGCCCGCCGCCAGAAGTGGATCATCCGCGACCGGCGGCGCCAGCGCTGCATCGCCATGGCCAGCCGCTGCGGATTCATCGCCGGCGAGGCGCCGATCGGCAGGGGCGTGTGATCGGGCGGGAAATCCATCGCGGGATTATGGATCAGGTATGGGCGAAGATGTCGACGTCTTCCCAGCCGGCCAGATCGAGCTTGGCGCGGTCGGGCAGGAAGTCGAAGCAGGCCTGCGCCAACTCTTGGCGGCCCTCGCGCACCAGCATGGCGTCGAGCCGGGTCTTGATGGCGTGAAGGTTCAGGACGTCGGACGCCGCATAGGCCTGCTGCTCGGGGGTGAGCTTGACTTGGCCCCAGTCGGAGCTCTGCTGCGCCTTGGAGATGTCGACGCCCACCAACTCCTTGGTCACGTCCTTCAGGCCGTGGCGGTCGGTGTAGGTGCGGGCCAGCTTGGAGGCGATCTTGGTGCAGTAGACCGGCGTGGTGGTCACCCCGAGATAATGCTGGAACATGGCGATGTCGAAGCGGCCGAAGTGGAAGATCTTCAAGACCTTCGGATCGGTCAGGAGCCGCTTCAGGTTGGGCGCATCGTAGGTGGCGCGGTCGAGTTGCACCACGTGGGCGTTGCCGTCCCCTGCGGACAGCTGCACCACGCAGAGGGGATCGCGGCCGATACGCAGGCCCATGGCCTCGGAATCCACAGCCACCGCGTCCCCGAAGCTCACGTCCGCCGGAAGATCGCCCTCATGCAGGAAATTGGTCATCTGGCGCCGATCATGGAGGGCGATGGATCGCGAGCGGCGGAAACCGCCTCCGGATCGAATGGTGCCCAGGAGAGGACTCGAACCTCCACGACCGTTAAATCACTGGCACCTGAAGCCAGCGCGTCTACCAATTCCGCCACCTGGGCATAGATGAAGGCTCGTCCCCCGTGACCGGGAAGCGCGAGGCGCGGACGTTTATGGGAGACGCCCCCCAAGGTCAATACCGAGAAGGGCGATACCGTCCCGTATCAGTGCGCGGGCGTTTTCAGCGAAGGCGCGACGCTGGTCTCCATCAAGAGGCGGGTGAAGAGATAGAGCCGCGGGGTGACGCTGTTCAGGTCGATCCACTCGTGGTCGGTGTGGAAGTCGCCGCCCACATAGCCGAGCCCGTCCAGCGCCGGCGTGCCCTCAGACATGGCCAGCGCCGACTCCGACGCGCCGCCGTTGCCCGACAGGGCCACGGTCTTGCCGATCTCGGCGTAGATCGACTGGGCGCGGGCGGCCAGGGCGTCGATCTGGGGGTTCTGCGTCAGGGGCGGGAAGGCGGCTTCGCGCACGACCGTCACCGTGGTGTCGGGGATGACGGCGGTCCTGGCGTCGGCCTCCACCTTGGCGATCACCGCGTCGAAGTCGGAGAGCTTGCGGTAGCGCACGTTCAGTGTGGCCACGGCGTCGGCGGGGATGATGTTGTTGCGGTCGCCGGCCTTGACCAGCGTCAGGTTCACCGTCGTGCCGTCGCCCGAATGGGGGAAGGCGCCTTCCAGGCTGTCGATCTGGTGGATCATCTCCATGGCGGCGTTGCGGCCCTCCTGCGGGGCCATGCCGGCGTGGGCGGCGCGGCCCTTCACGTGGATCTCCACCGTGGAGGAGCCCTTCCGCCACACGGTGATGGCGTCCGGCGCGTCGCCGGGCTCCATGTTGAACTCCACGTCGTTCTCGCGGGACAGAGCCTTGATCAGCTTGGTGGCGCCGGGCGAGCCGCGCTCTTCGCTGTCGTCGATCAGGAGGGTGACGGTCCCGTACTTGTTGAAGCCGAGGTCGTGCAGGATCTTGAGGGCGGTGACGGCGTTGACGTCCCCCGCCTTCTCGTCGCCGACGCCGGGGCCGTGGGCGCGTTTGTCGCTGGAGATGCTGAAGGGGCGCCCGGCCACGGTTCCGGGACCGAACACCGTGTCGAGGTGGGCGATGATCAGGATCTTCGCCTTGCCGGTCCCCTTGAAAACGGCGACGAGGTTGTCCGGCAGGTTCGGCGCCTCGGCGGGCTCGGTGCGGACCTCGGCGCCCAGCGCCTTCAGCCGTCCGGCGAGCACCGCGGCCACCTTGCGGCCGCCCTCCACGTCGCCGGTGCCGGAATCGATGTTCACGATCTCCTTCAGGAGGTCCAGCGCCCAGGGCTTATTGGCTTCAACCGCCTTGTAGACCGCCTCGTTGCGATGGGGCGCGGCCTGCGCCACCCCTGCGCCCAAGGTCAAAACCGCAACGCCCGCCGCCAAAGTCGCTCTGATCATCGCCATCTCCCAAGCCTTGGCCATGGTTAGCACAGGCTCCGCGTTGCGCCACACCGCCCCATCGTCTATCCGAACCTCAGGTTCACACGCGGCATATCGGACGATCTCAATGCAAGGACTGGTGACCGTTTTCGGCGGCTCGGGATTCCTCGGCCGCTACGCCGTGCGCGCGCTGGCCAAGGACGGCTGGCGTATCCGCGTGGCCATGCGCCGCCCCCACCTCGCCCCCGAGCTTCGGGTGATGGGCGACGTGGGCCAGATCGAACTGGTGCAGGCCAATGTGCGCCATCCTGAGTCCGTCGCCCGGGCGCTGGAAGGCGCCGAAGCCGCCGTGAACCTCGTGGGCATCCTGTTCGAGACCGGTCGCCAGCGTTTCTCCGTGCTGCAGTCAGAGGCGGCGAAGGCCGTGGCCGAGGCCGCGACCGCCGCCGGGGCCGGTCGCTTCGTGCAGATCTCCGCCATCGGCGCGGATGCGACCTCCGCCTCCGTCTACGCCAGCACCAAGGCCGAGGGGGAAGCCGCCGTCCGAGCCGCCTTCCCCGCCGCGACCATCCTTCGCCCCTCCATCGTGTTCGGCGAGGAGGACGACTTCTTCAACCGGTTCGGCGGCATGGCGGCCATGTCGCCGGCGCTTCCCCTGATCGGCGGCGGCAAGACGAGGTTCCAGCCAGTCTATGCCGGCGACGTGGGCGCGGCCATCGCCAGGGCGCTGACATCCCAGGAGGCTGCGGGCAAGACCTATGAGCTTGGCGGCCCCGGCGTCTATAGCTTCCGGGCGCTGATGGAGCTGGTGCTGAAGGAGACCCATCACAAGCGCGCCCTGGTCCCCGTGCCGTTCCCGATCGCCGAAGTGATGGGCGCCGTCGCCCAGCTGATCGCCTTCACCCCCTACACCCCGCCGATCACCCGCGATCAGGTGGAGCTTCTGAAGTCGGACAACGTGGCTTCAGGTCCGGGGCTCGCCGAACTCAAGATCACGCCCACGGTGCTGGAATCGATCCTGCCGACCTACCTGTGGAAATATCGCCAGGGCGGCCAGTTCGCCGAACTCGAGGCCGCAAACGCTAGTCCCGCTTAGGGACTACCTAAGCCGCCCACCCACCGTCCCGCCCAGCTTCACAGTGATGTGAGTGCGAGCGCTGTCCCCCGATTGTCCATTTGATGGACAATACTCTAGGCTCGGGCATAAATTACCCCTATAGGCGGCTTGTTCCTTAAATCTGGGCAGGACCGACCGCGATGACCGAGCGGATGTTGAAATTTGTCGCTGTGGAGCGGCAGCAGCCGCAGAAGCGCGCGGCGGACGCCCGCACCGGCGACTTCCACGAGGTCTATGCCGACTTCATCGACGCCAAGGCGACCGAGCAGGCCTCGCGCTGCTCCCAGTGCGGCATTCCCTTCTGCCAGACCCATTGTCCGCTGCACAACAACATCCCCGACTGGCTGCGCATGACCGCCGAGGGCCGGCTGCAGGAGGCCTATGAGCTTTCCGCCGCCACCTCGACCATGCCTGAGATCTGCGGTCGCATCTGCCCGCAGGACCGCCTGTGTGAAGGGTCCTGCGTGATTGAGCAGTCGGGCCACGGCACCGTCACCATCGGCTCGGTGGAGAAGTACCTCACCGACAAGGCCTGGCTGGAAGGATGGGTGAAGCCCCTGGCCCCCAGGCGCGAGCGCGCCCAGTCGGTCGGGATCGTCGGCGCCGGTCCCGCTGGGCTCTCCGCCGCCGAGGCGCTGCGCGAGAAGGGCTTTTCCGTCACCGTCTACGACCGGCACGATCGCGCGGGCGGCCTCCTGATCTACGGCATCCCCGGCTTCAAGCTGGAGAAGGACATCGTGGAGCGGCGCACCCGGCGGCTCGCCGAGGGCGGGGTGAATTTCCGTCTCAACACCGAGATCGGCCGGGACGTCTCCATGGCCGAGCTTCGCGCCCGCCACGACGCCGTGCTGATCGCCACCGGCGTCTACAAGGCGCGGGAGATAACCGTCCCCGGTTCGGGCTCCGTCGGCGTCACCGCCGCCCTGCCCTATCTGATCGCGTCCAACCGCACCGGCCTCGGCGACAGCGTGCCCGCGTTCGAGAGCGGCGAGCTGAACGCAGCAGGCAAGGACGTGGTGGTGATCGGCGGCGGCGATACGGCGATGGACTGCGTCCGCACCGCGATCCGCCAGGGCGCCGCGACCGTCACCTGCCTCTACCGGCGGGACAAGGCCAACATGCCGGGCTCGTTCCGCGAGGTCTCCAACGCCGAGGAGGAGGGCGTGATCTTCGAATGGCTGGCCGCGCCGCGCGCCATGCAGGGCGACGCCTCGGGCGTCTCCGGAGTCCGCGCCGTCCGCATGCGCCTCGGCCCGCCCGACGCGTCCGGTCGCCAGATGCCGGAAGAGGTTCCGGGCGCCGACTTCGACCGCCCGGCGCAGATGGTGATCAAGGCCTTGGGCTTCGACCCCGAAGACCTGCCCTCGCAATGGCGCGCGCCTGATCTGGCCGTCTCCCGCTGGGGCACGGTGCGGGCCGATCTTCGCACCATGATGACCTCGCAGGAGGGCGTGTTCGCCGCCGGCGACATCGTGCGCGGCGCCTCCCTCGTGGTCTGGGCCATCCGCGACGGCCTCGACGCCGCCATCGCCATCGACCGTTACCTCGAAGCCCGGGCCCAGCCCCTCTTGGCGGCGGAGTGAGCCGTGCCCGTCCCCGCGACCGTCGGCGCCTTCGCCATCGTCCCGAGCAACGACCTGCCCGCCGCCATTCCGTTCTGGGAGCGGCTGGGCTTTGAACGCACCGGCGGCGACGTCCAATATGTCATCATGACCGGCTGGGGCTGCGAAGTGCACCTGACCCAGGCGGGCGAAGGCCCCTGGGCGGTGCCGGAGGACCACAACCCCTTCGGCGTGTTCATCCGCACCCCCGACGTGGACGCCGTCGCTGCGCGCGTGGACGATCTGATCATCCGCCCCGGCGGAGTTCTGCGCCATCGGGAATGGGGAATGTACGAAGTCGGGATCTGTGGACCGGACGGACTTCTGGTCCGCGTCGGCTGGCCTTCTCGTCTGATGCGAGGTGAGTGATGACCGAGACTGAACGCTACCTCAAGAACCGCCAGCTGCTGATCGACGGCCACGCCTACGATCCGTCCATGGAGCATGACGCCTGCGGGGTCGGCTTAGTCTGCGCCATCGACGGCAAGCCGCGCCGCGAGGTGGTGGAGCTGGCCATCCGCGCCCTGAAGAACGTCTGGCACCGGGGCGCGGTGGACGCCGACGGCAAGACCGGCGACGGGGCGGGCGTGCTCCTCACCGTGCCGCAGGACTTCTTCGCCGATCAGGTGCGCCGGGCGGGCCACAGCGTACGCGAAGGCCAGGTGGCCGTGGGCCAGATCTTCCTGCCCCGCACCGATCTCGGCGCCCAGGAGGCCTGCCGCACCATCGTGGAGACCGAGGTGCTGCGCTTCGGCTTCTACATCTACGGCTGGCGTCAGGTGCCGGTGGACACCTCCGTGATCGGCGAGAAGGCCAACGCCGCCCGCCCCGAAATCGAGCAGATCATGCTGGCGCCCCCCGCGGGCATGGACGACGAGACGCTGGAGCGCGCCCTCTTCATCTGTCGCAAGCGGATCGAGAAGCGCGTGGCGGCGGCCAACCTGCCGGGCTTCTACATCTGCTCCCTCTCGGCCAAGTCCCTGGTCTACAAAGGGATGTTCCTGGCCGAGCACATCGACAGCTTCTACCCGGACCTGCGCGACGAGCGTTTCGCCTCGGCCGTGGCCATCTTCCACCAGCGCTACTCCACCAACACCTTCCCCGAATGGCGCCTCGCCCAGCCCTTCCGCATGCTCGCCCACAACGGCGAGATCAACACGCTGAAGGGCAACGTCAACTGGATGAAGAGCCATGAGATCCGCATGGCCGCGGACGCCTTCGGGGTGCACCAGGAAGACGTCAAGCCGGTGATCCAGCCGGGCAATTCCGATTCAGCCTCCCTCGACAACACCTTCGAAGTGCTGGTCCGCGCCGGTCGCACCGCCCCCATGGCCAAGTCCCTCCTCATCCCCGAAGCCTGGTCCGGCGCCGAGGAAGGGATGAAGCAGAGCCATCAGGCCCTCTACGCCTACTGCAACGCGGTGATGGAGCCGTGGGACGGCCCCGCCGCCATCTGCGCCACCGACGGGCGCTGGGTCGTGGCCGGCAAGGACCGCAACGGCCTGCGGCCCCTGCGCGTCGCCACCACGTCGGACGGCCTGCTCATCATGGGCTCCGAAGCCGGCATGTGTCAGGTGGCCGAGGACCGCATCACCGCCAAGCTGCATATCGCGCCGGGCCGCATGATCGCCGTCGACCTCCTGGAAGGCCGCCTCTATGGCGAGGACGACATCATCGACCACCTCGCCGACGCCCACCCCTACACCCAGTGGCTCGGCAACATGGTGGACCTGGAAGCCAAGGTCGCCCCCGGCCCCGAGCCCCGCGCCTATGGCCGCGAGGAGCTGATCCGCCGCCAGCTCGCCGCCGGCATGTCGCTGGAGGACCTGGAGCTGATCCTCGCCCCGATGGTGGAGGACGCCAAGGAGGCGGTCGGCTCCATGGGCGACGACACCCCGCTGGCGGTGCTCTCCGAGCGCTACCGGCCGCTGGCCCACTTCTTCCGTCAGAACTTCAGCCAGGTCACCAACCCGCCGATCGATCCGCTGCGCGAGACCGGGGTGATGAGCCTGAAGACGAGATTCAAGAACCTCGGCAACATCCTGGCCCAGGACGAGGCGCAGACCGACGTCTATGTGCTGCAGAGCCCGGTGCTCACCACCGGCATGTACGACCGCATCATCGAGGTGATCGGCGAGAGCAACGTCTCGGTGATCGACTGCACCATGCCGCTGCCGGCGCCCGAGGCCCGCCCCGGCGACGCGCTGCGCGCCAACCTCGACCGCATCAGGAAGCAGGCGGAAGAAGCGGCGCTGTCGGGTTGCAGCCAGATCGTGCTGACCGACCAGGGCTCGGGGGATGGGCGCGTGGCCCTGCCCATGGTGCTGGCCACCGGCGGCGTGCACAGCTGGCTGGTCTCCAAAGGCCTGCGCTCCTACGTCTCCATCATCGTCCGCTCCGCCGAGTGTCTCGACACCCACGGGTTCGCGGTGCTGGTGGGGGTCGGCGCCACGGCGGTGAACGCTTATCTGGCGCAGGAAGCCTTTCAGGACCGGCTGGAGCGCGGCCTCTGCGGCGACCTCGACCTCCACGACGTCTGCGTCAACTACAAGACCGCGGTCGAGTCGGGCCTCCTGAAGATCATCTCCAAGATGGGGATCTCGGTCATCAGCTCCTATCGCGGGGGTTATAACTTCGAGGCGGTGGGGCTTTCCCGCGCCCTCGTGGCCGAGTTCTTCCCCGGCATGCCGTCGCGCATCTCCGGCATCGGCCTGGCGGGGCTCGAGACCAAGGCGGTGGAGATCCATCGCAAGGCCTGGGACGCGTCAGCTGTCACCCTCCCCGTCGGCGGTCTCTACAAGGCGCGGCGGTCCGGCGAGGCGCACGCCTTCGAGGCGCGTATGATCCACACCCTGCAGACCGCCTGCGATACGGGGAGCTACGAGCTCTACAAGGCCTTCTCCAAGGCGATCCGCACCCTGCCGCCGATCCAGCTTCGGGACCTTTTGGACTATCGCTCGGACGCCCCGCGCATCGGCCTCGACGAGGTGGAGAGCGTCAACGCGATCAGGAAACGCTTCCTGACCCCCGGCATGTCGCTGGGCGCGCTCGGCCCAGAAGCCCACGGCACCCTGAACATCGCCATGAACCGGATCGGCGCCAAGTCGGTCTCCGGCGAGGGCGGCGAGGACTCGGCCCGCTATCGGCCCCTGCCCAACGGCGACAACCCCAACTCCGCGGTCAAGCAGATCGCCTCGGGCCGCTTTGGCGTCACCGCCGAATACCTGAACCAGTGCCGCGAGATCGAGATCAAGGTGGCCCAAGGGGCGAAGCCGGGAGAAGGAGGCCAGCTGCCCGGCTTCAAGGTCACCGAGATGATCGCTCGCCTGCGCCACGCCACCCCCGGCGTGATGCTGATCTCGCCGCCGCCGCACCACGACATCTACTCCATCGAGGATCTGGCCCAGCTCATCTACGACCTGAAGCAGATCAATCCCGAGGCGCGGGTCTGTGTGAAGCTGGTCTCGGCCACCGGCATCGGCGCCATCGCTGCGGGCGTCGCCAAGGCCAAGGCGGACGTGATCCTGATCTCCGGCAACGTCGGCGGCACGGGCGCCTCCTCACAAAGCTCGATCAAGCACGCGGGCGGGCCCTGGGAAATGGGCCTGTCCGAAGCGCATCAGGTGCTGACCCTGAACAACCTTCGCCACCGAGTCACGCTCCGCGCCGACGGCGGGATGCGGACGGGACGGGACATCGTCATCGCCGCCATGCTGGGCGCGGAAGAGTTCGGCATCGGCACCGCCAGCCTGATCGCGCTCGGCTGCATCATGGTGCGCCAGTGCCACTCCAACACCTGCCCCGTGGGCGTCTGCACCCAGGACGAGGCGCTGCGCGCCAAGTTCTCGGGCTCCCCGGAAAAGGTGGTCAACCTCTTCAGCCATATCGCCGAGGAGGTGCGCGAGATTCTGGCGTCGCTGGGCTTCACGCGCCTGATCGACATCGTCGGCCGCACCGACCTTTTGGCGCAGGTCTCCCGCGGCGGCGAGCATCTGGACGATCTCGACCTCAACCCGCTGCTGGTCCGCGCCGACCCCGGCGCCAACAAGCCCTACTGCACCATCGAGGGGCGGAACGAGGTGCTCGACACGCTGGACGCCGACATCATCCGCGACGCCTCGGCCTTCCTGGCGCGCGGCGAGAAGATGCAGCTGACCTACACGGTGCGCAACACAACGCGGGCCATCGGCGCGCGGGTCTCCAGCCACATCGTCCGCAAGTTCGGCATGAACGGCCTGCCGCCGGGGCACCTGACGGTGCAGCTAAGGGGCTCCGCAGGCCAATCCCTCGGCGCCTTCGCCGTGCGCGGTCTGCGGCTAGAAGTGACGGGCGAGGCCAACGACTACGTGGGCAAGGGGCTTTCGGGCGCCACCATCATCGTCAAGCCGTCGAACTTCCCGTCCGAGGACGTGGAGGCCAACGCCCTGATCGGCAACACCATCCTCTATGGCGCCACGGCGGGTCGCCTGTTCGCCGCCGGGCGCGCGGGAGAGCGGTTCTGCGTGCGCAACTCCGGCGCCACGGCGGTGGTGGAAGGCTGCGGCGCCAACGGCTGCGAATACATGACCGGCGGCACGGCGGTGATCCTCGGCAAGGTGGGTCAGAACTTCGCCGCGGGCATGACCGGCGGCATGGCCTTCGTGCTCGACCTCGAGGACGCGTTCGAGGGGCGGGTGAACCCCGACAGCGTGCTGATCCGGCGGGTGACCTCGCCCCACTGGGAGGGCGTGCTCCGCAGCCTGATCGTCGAACACGAACGCGAAACCGGCTCCCGTGTCGCCGAAGGCGTGCTGCGGGACTGGGACCTGCTGCGCGGCCGGTTCTGGCAGGTCTGCCCCAAGGAGATGCTGGCGCGGCTGGCGCATCCGCTGGAGACGCCGGACCCGGTCGAGGCGACCGGCTGACTATTCGGCGGCGTTGGACAGGACGACCTGACCCGCGCCATCCGGCGTCGGTCCCACATACCGTGCGCGAGGCCGGATGATCCCGGCGCCGGACGCCCGCTGCTCCAGCATGTGGGCGATCCAGCCCGCCGCACGCCCGATGGTGAAGAGCACGAACGGCGCGTCGGACGGCAGGCCGAGCGTTCGGCTCATGCCCACCAGAGCGAAGTCGAGGTTGGCGTGCGCGCCGGTGACGCTCTCGCAGGCGGTCTGGATCGCCTTGATCTCGTCGGAGTAGCGCACCGCGCGGGCGATCGCCTCAGCCCTCGGGTCGCGATCCGGATAGAGGGGGTGGCCGAACCCCGGCACGTTCAGGCCCTGCGCCAGCCGCTGCATCGCAGCGCCCCTCGGATCGGCCGCCCGCCGCGCCTCGGCGATGAAGGCGGAGACCTGGGCCGTCATGCCGCCGTGCAGGGGTCCGGACAGCGCCGCCAGTCCCGCCAGGGCGCCCGCCGCTAACGTCGCGCCGGTCGAGGCCGTGACCCTGGCCGCGAAGGTCGAGGCGTTCAGTTCATGGTCGGCGGTGAGCACCAGGGCGCGGCGGATGGCGTCGACCTTGGCCCCCTCCACCCGCCAGGCGCGGGCGAGGCGGTCATGCAGGGGCCCCGCGCCGGTCTGGCCGCAGGCCGCGTCCACCAGATCGCTCATCAGGGAGGCCGCCTCGCGCCGGAGCGCCCGGTCCGATCGCCCGGAGATGGCGGCGTCGGTGGAGGCGCGCTGCGCCAAAAGGACGAAGGCGCGCGTGCGGCTGTCCGGCCCCGCCGCCCTCAAGGGATGGGGATTGAGGCCAGCAAAGGGGTCGTCGTCCTCGCAGCTCCACAGCAGCCTGGCCACGCCCTCGAGGGTCATCGTATCGGACAGCGCCGCCGCGTCCCGGCCCCGATAGTAAAGCCGCCCGCCGGTGATGGTGGTGATGGCGCTGGCCATCACCGGCTCCCCGAAGTTCATCGCCTCGTGCGCCACCGACGCCCGCCGTCCCCGCATCTTGCGGACGGTGAGCCGGTCGATGTCGTCGGCGGCGTAGAGACTGCGGCGAGGGTCCTCGGCGTCGGGTCGGTTGGCGATCAGGCCGCGGCTCGTATAGGCGTAGAGGGTCTGGAGCTTGACGCCCAGGAGCGCCTGCGCCGCCTCCGCCGTGATCCAGCTGGTCATCCACCGCTCCCGATCATCCGCACACCGCACATTGATTGCATTGATCAATCTGCATCGAAGTAATATCGCACGAGCTTGACCGTGAGCAAAGGCGACCGATGTCACAGCTTCGCGAGGCTCGTTGAAGAGGTGGGATTTGATCCCTGAATTGGGTCGCGAGGCCGGTACGATCGGCGCCGTCGGATCAGTTCGTCCGGGCGGCCTTCTCGTCGAGGCCGGAGCGCCCTTCTCGGGCTGCGAGCTTTTCCGCCACCGCGTCCGGCGACACCCCCGCCGCCGCCAGCAGCACGAGGAAATGATAGAGCACGTCGGCGCCCTCGGCGGCCAAGGCGTCCTTGTCGGCGGACACGGCGGCGATCACGGCTTCCACCGCCTCCTCGCCGAACTTCTTGGCGGCGCGGGCGGGGTCGGCGAGGAGTTGGGCGGTGTAGGAGGATTTCGGGTCCGCGCCCCGCCGCGCGTCGATGGTCGCCTGCAGGCGAACGAGGACCGCAGCAAAGGTATCCTGATTGTCCAGGGTATCGTCCATGATGTGCAGTCGATCTCCAGCGTATGCAGGTACAGACTATCCAGTGGGTTATGCCCGCATTTAGAGGCGAACCGGAAGCCCCGCCGCGCCCATCGCCGCCTTGGCCTGCGCGATCGAGATCTCCCCGAAGTGGAAGATGGAGGCGGCCAGCACCGCGTCCGCCCCGCCGTCCTTCACCGCGTCGATCAAGTGGCTGACTTGGCCCGCTCCGCCTGACGCGATCACCGGCACGGTGACGGCGGCGGTGACGGCGCGCAGCAGGGCGACATCGTAGCCGGTCTTGGCCCCGTCCCGGTCCATGGACGTCAGGAGGATCTCGCCGGCGCCCTTCGCGGTGGCGAGCCGGGCGTAGTCGAGCACGTCGATCCCCGTGGCCTTGCGCCCGCCGTAGATGAAGACCTCCCAACGGCCCGGCTCGACCTGCTTGGCGTCGATGGCGGCCACCACCGCCTGGGCCCCGAACTCATCCGCCGCCGCGGCGAAAAGATCAGGATTTTCAACGCCCGCCGTATTGATGGAGATCTTGTCGGCGCCCGAGAGGATCAGGCTTCGCGCATCCGCCACGGTGCGGATGCCGCCGCCGACCGACAGCGGCATGAAGCAGACGTCGGCGGTGCGGGCGATCACCTCGTGGATCGGGCGGCGGCCTTCGTGGCTGGCGGTGATGTCGAGGAACATCAGCTCGTCCGCTCCCGCCGCGTCATAGGCCTGCGCCTGCTCGACCGGATCGCCGGCGTCGCGCAGTTGCTCGAACTGCACCCCCTTCACCACGCGCCCGTCCTTGACGTCGAGACAGGGAATGACGCGAACTTTCAGCACCTTACGCAGCCCTCTCTCAAGCAGCTCTGGCGGCGGCCAGCGCCTCATTGGCCTTGATGGTGCCGGCGTAGAGCGACTTGCCGAGCACGGCCCCGGCGATGGCCGCGCCCTTGCGTCGCTTCAGGGTTTCGATGTCGGCCAGCGTGGTCATGCCCCCCGCGGCGATCACCGGGATGGAGACGGCGTCAGCCACCTGGCCGAACACGTCGGCATCCACGCCCTTCAGCATGCCATCGCGGCTGATATCGGTGACCACCAGCGCCGCGACGCCGGCGTCCTCGAACCGGCGGGCGACCTCCAGCGCGGAGAGCCCGCTGTCCTCCAGCCAACCCTGCACCGCAACCTTGCCGTCCCGCACATCGAGGCCGACGGCGATCTGTTCGGGATAGGCGGCGGCGGCCTCCTTGACGAACTCGGGCTCGCGCACGGCGGCGGTGCCGAGGATCACGCGGCTGATCCCGGCTTCCAGCCAGCGCTCCACGGCGGCCATGTTGCGCACCCCGCCGCCGAGCTGCACGGGGATCGGGGCGGTCTTCAGGATGGCGGCCACCGCGTCGCCGTTCACGGCCTTGCCCTCCACCGAGCCGTCGAGATCGACCACGTGGATCCAGCTGAAGCCCTGGGAGACGAAGATCCTGGCCTGATCGGCGGGCTCGACCTCGTAGATGGTGGCCTTGTCGAAATCGCCCTGCGACAGGCGCACGCAGCGACCGCCCTTCAGGTCGATGGCGGGGTAAAGAATCAAGGGGTTACGCTTGGTCATGGGCATGTCTTGGGCATTTCAGGGCCGCCATTCCAGGAACCGGCCCATGAAGGCGAGGCCCTCCGCCTGGCTCTTTTCGGGGTGGAACTGCACCCCGGCGATGTTGTTGCGTTCCACCGCCGCAGTGAAGCGCTCACCGTTCTCCACGCTGGCCGTGACAGTCGCTTGATCGGCGGGGTGGAAGGCGAACGAGTGGGTGAAATAATATTGCGGCGCGGCGGCGTCGCCCAGAAGTTTGCTCGGCGCCTCCAGCCGGATGTCGTTCCAGCCCATGTGCGGGACCTTGACTGCCGTATTGGTAGGCTCCAGCCGCTTCACGTCGCCGTCGATCCAGCCGAGGCCCGCCGTCTCGCCGAACTCCAGGCCGCGCGCGGCCAGAAGCTGCATGCCGACGCAGACACCGAGGAAGGGCGCGCCGCGCCCCATCACCGCCGCGTTCATCGCCTCGATCAGCCCGCCCCGCTGGCGAAGGGCGCCCATACAGGCGGCGAAGGCGCCGACGCCGGGGAGCACGATCCGATCCGCCGCCGCCACGACGTCGGCGTCCGAAGTCGTGACGATCTCGTGGCCGCCGCCGAGGGTCTGCGCGGCCTTGCGCAAAGCCTTTTCGGCGGACCGGAGGTTGCCCGAGCCGTAGTCGATCAACGCTGTGGTCGGCATGGCTTCAGAGCACGCCCTTGGTGGAGGGGGCTAGGCCGCCGGTCTTGGGATCGATCTCGATGGCGACGCGGAGCGCGCGGGCCAAGGCCTTGAAGCCGCTCTCGGCGATGTGGTGGCTGTTGTCGCCGTAGAGGGTCTCGAGGTGCATGCAGGCGCCCACGTTCATGGCGAAGGCGTGGTGGAACTCCTTGAACAGCTCGGTGTCGAACTCGCCGATCTTGGGGCGCGGGAAGGCTACCTTCCAGATCAGGTAGGGCCGGTTGGAGAGGTCAATGGCGCAGCGGGTCAGCGTTTCGTCCATGGGGATGTAGGCCGAGCCGAAGCGACGGATGCCCTTGAACCCGTCCAGCGCCTGCTTCACCGCCTGGCCCAGCACGATGCCGGTGTCCTCCACCGTGTGATGCATGTCGATATGAAGGTCGCCCTTGGCCTCGACGGTCAGGTCGATTCCGGCGTGGCGGCCCAGCGCCTCCAGCATGTGATCGAAGAAACCGATGCCGGTGGAGATGGCGCACACCCCCGTGCCGTCGAGATCGACGACGACGCGGATCTGCGTCTCCTTGGTGTCGCGGACGATTTCGCCAACGCGGTTCATGGGAGGGGTCCTTGGCTTAGGCGGCGAGATCTTTGAGCGAGGTCTGCGGGCGCGGGCCGTAATGGCCGATCACCTCGCCCGCGGCGATGTGGCCGAGCCTCGCGCACTCCGCCAGGGGCCGCCCGCGCGCCAGCCCGAACAGGAAGCCCGCCGCGTACTGGTCTCCGGCGCCGGTGGTGTCGATCACCTGGGCGACCGGCGCCGCCTTCACCGTCTCCACCCGGCCATCGCTCAGCACCACCGAGCCTTCCGCGCCGCGGGTGACGGCGGCGATCCTGGCGATCTTGCCGAGGGCGGATGCGGCGACGTCGAAATCGGTGGTCTGGAACAGGGCCATGGTCTCCACCTCGTTGGCGAATACGAGGTCGATCTCCTCGGTGATGAAGGCCATCAGGGCGTCGCGGTGGCGCTCCACCACGAAGGCGTCCGATAGGGTGATGGCGATCAGCCGCCCCGCGTCCCGCGCGATGCCGGCGGCCTTGACGAAGGCGGCGCGGGCGCCGGGCGCGTCGAAGAGGTAGCCTTCCAGATAGACGGCGTGCGCCGCCTTGATCATCTCGGCGTCCACATCGGCGGGAGTGAGGAAGACCGACGCGCCCAGGAAGGTGGACATGGTCCGCTGCCCGTCCGGCGTCACATTGATCAGGCATCGGGCGGTGGCCGCCCCGTCGGCGAGCGGCGGGGTGTCGAAGGCGACGCCGCCGGCCCGTATATCGTGGATGAAGACCTCGCCCAGCGTATCGCCCGCCACCTTGCCGATGTAGGCCGCCGAACCGCCGAAGGAGGCGACGCCCGCCACGGTGTTGGCCGCAGATCCGCCCGACGCCTCGATGCCCGAGCCCATGGCGGCGTAGAGCGCCTCGGCCCGGCCCTCGTCGATCAGGCCCATGGCGCCCTTGGCCAAACCCTCGGCAATGAGGAATTCTTCACTTGCCGGAGCGATCACGTCGACGATGGCGTTGCCGATGGCGGCGACGTCGTAACTGGCGGGCATGTGCGATCTAGCCTTGAGAACGCCGGAAAGCTTGGATAGCCCTCCAGCCATGAAGTCCGCGCTTATATCGATGATTTTGGCGAGTGTCGCCATCGCTGCATCGCCCGTCTCGGCGAAGACGGTGAAACACTCGCAAGACCCCAAAAAACAGGCGGTTAGCAAGACCGCCAAGGCGCCGCTGGCGGAGGCGCGAGGCCTGACGGGCCTGCTCGACGCGAGACCGGACCGGGTGAAGGGGCGGCTCGGCGATCCCGCCGTCGCCCGCACCGAGGGCCGCGGCGCCTTCTGGACCTATCGGGCGCCCCGCTGCGCGCTCTACATCTTCTTCAAGGACGGCAAGGTCTCCGGCGCCGCCGCCGGGCCCCGCAAGCGAGGCGTGCCCTACGCTGACCTCGATACGTGCCTCGCGGAGCTGGAGCAGTCTCAGGCCGGAGCGGGCTAATTCTCGCGACAAGAGCCTGTGATTGAGGGGTCGGAGCCTTGTGGAGCGGACGAAGACGGACGGGCCGGTGTGGCGCTCGCTAAAGCCCCTCGCCCAGCAGCAGCCTCGGCCGATCCCCCAGCGCGCCGGCGGCCTCCCGCACGAACAGGCTTCGCGCGGGCTTGATCCGGTTCACGAACGCCAGTCCGACCCCGCGCACGGCCCGGAGCACGGGGACGTCATTTGAGAAGAGCCGCGTGAAGACATCCGTGGCCGCAGCCAGGGCTGCCGCGTCGAAGCGGCGCCAGCGGGCGTACCGATCCAGCACGAGCTCGGAGCCCCAGTCCTCGCCCAGGCGCCTGGCGTCCACGATCACCTGCGCCAGCGCCGCCACGTCCTTGAGACCAAGGTTCAGGCCCTGGCCGGCGATGGGGTGGATGGCGTGCGCGGCGTCGCCGATGAGAGCGGTGCGCGGGCCGGTCATGGCCTGCGCCATCTGCAGGGCCAGCGGGAAAGAGAAGCGCGGACCGACCAGCATCGGCCGCCCCAGATGGTCCCCGAACCGGCGCGCCAGATGCGCCTCGAACGCTTCGGGCGAGGCCTTGACCAGCGCATCGGCGCGGTCGGTCTTCTCGGTCCAGACCAGGCTGGCCCGCTGCTCGGTGAGCGGAAGGATCGCCAGGGGGCCGCCCGGCAGGAAGTATTCGTGGGCGACGCCGCCGTGCGGTTCGGCCAGGGCGACGGTCGCCACCACGCCGGTCTGCGGATAGGTCCAGCCGTAGGTCTTGATCCCCGCCGCCGCGCGCACCGCCGACTTGCGGCCCTCCGCGCCCACCACCAGCGGCGCCGTGAGCGTGCGACCGTCCTTCAACGTCACAACGGCTGTACGTGGATCGGTCTGAACCGCCTGCACCAAAGCCGGCGCGATGATCTCCACCCCCGATCCCGCCAGCGCCCCGCCGAGCACGGCGCGGATCCGCCGGTTCTCCAGCATCCAGCCCAGCGGCGCGTCGGGATCGGCTTCGCCGAGGTCCGCGCCGTCGAAGCGGAGCACGCCGCCGCCTGAGGAGGACCCTGTGCTGGCGCCCGGTGCGGCGCCGTCGGTGACGAGGATCGAGCGGATCGGTTCGGCGGCGGCTTGCAGCTCATCCGCCACCCCCAGCACACGCCACTGGTTCATGGAGGCGGCGGCTATGGCGCTGGCGCGACCGTCATAGTCGGGCGCGAGCTGGGCGCTTACCGGCTGGGCGTCGATCAAGGCGACGGAGAGGCCTGATCGGGCGAGGGCGAGGGCGAGGGTCGCCCCCGTCATGCCCGCGCCGGCGATGATCACATCGAAATTGTCTGCGCCTTTTGTCACGCCCCCTTCTCCTCCAGACGCCGGAGAAGGTCCAGCGCCCGATCGAGGCGCCCTGCAAACGCGCACGGTAAACGCGGTCTTAACGCTCCCGCGTCAGAAATCCCTCTCAGGTTTACGGAGACGGCGATGGCGGGCGCTGCGGTACAGGGTCGAGGACGGGCGGCGGCCCCGGCGAAGGCGACGGCGGGACGGGCGCCCGCGGGGGTCTGGCGACCGGTATGGTTCGGCCTGCGACGGCTTTGGGACAACGACGTCTCTTGTCGCCTGCGGGGCGGAGCCTGCGCCGCCGCGGGCGCGCTGAGCGTCGCCGCCTTCCTCACCTATCACGCAGACGATCCGAGCTGGAACACCGCCTCCGCCCAGGCGGCGCACAACATCCTCGGCCGCTTCGGCGCAAGGCTGGCGGACGCCGGCATGCAGTCCCTCGGCCTCGCCGCCTGGGTCGCCGCCATCGCCCTGATGGTGACCGGATTCAATCGCGCCTTCGCCAGGGACCCGCGGGGCCTGCGCGCCCGCCTGCGGATGAAATCGGCGCTGGCCGCGGTCGGCATCCTGCTTCTGGCCGGCGCTCTCGCCGCGCCGCGCGCGCCGGCGGCGTGGCCCCTGGCGATGGGGCTCGGCGGTCTTTGGGGCGACGGCCTGCTGCACGGCCTCGCGGCGCCCCTGACCATGGTGGGACTTCCCGCGGCCAAGGTGTTCGCAGCATTGATCCTTCTCTCCGGTGCGCTGGGCATGCTGATCTGGGCCGCCGGGCTGAAGCGGCAGGACTTCGCCGCCGCCGGGGCCTGGGTGGCCTGGGGCGGACAGGGCGCAGCCCGCACCGCCCAGCGCCTCGCCAGCCGCAACGGCGCGCCTGAGCCTGATGTGAAGGCGCCGACGCCCAGACCCGCCAAGGCCGTCAAGATCGCGCCTGTGATCGAGGACGATGTTCTGAACAGCGAAGAGGACGACGAGGACGGTCCGCCCTTCGACATGGGCCCCGCCGTGGCCACCCAGGTGCTGAACATCAAGGCGCCGAAGGCCTCCAACCGCGAATCCCGCGAGAGCCAGAAGACCTTCGAGTTTGTGCATCCAGGCGGCTTCCAACTGCCAGAGCTGGCCATGCTGGCCAAGCCCAAGCCCCGCGCCAACGCCTTCGACGAAGCGGCCCTGCGCCAGAACGCGCGCCTGCTCGAGACCGTGCTCGGCGAGTTCGGGGTGAAGGGCCAGATCGACCAGATCCGCCCGGGCCCCGTGGTCACCCTCTATGAACTGGTGCCCGCCGCCGGGGTGAAGTCGAGCCGCGTGATCTCCCTGGCCGACGATATTGCCCGTTCCATGAGCGCCCGCTCCGCCCGCGTGAGCGTGGTGCAGGGCCGCAACGCCATCGGCATCGAGCTTCCGAACCAGAAGCGGGAGACGGTCTATCTGCGCGATCTCCTCTCCTCCTCCGAATACGAGAAGACCGGGCCGTCCATCCCCATGGCGCTCGGCGAGACGATCGGCGGCGAACCCTATATCGCCGACCTGGCCAAGATGCCCCACCTGCTGATCGCCGGCACCACGGGCTCGGGCAAGTCGGTGGGGGTCAACGCCATGATCCTCTCGATCCTCTATCGCCTGCCGCCCGACCAGTGCCGCTTCATCATGATCGACCCGAAGATGCTGGAGCTCAGTGTCTACGACGGCATCCCCCACCTCCTCGCCCCCGTAGTCACCGACCCGAAAAAGGCCATCGTCGCCCTGAAATGGACGGTGAAGGAGATGGAGAACCGCTATCGCCTGATGTCCAAGATCGGCGTGCGCAACATCAACGGCTACAACGAGCGGGCGCGGGAGGCCGAGGCCAAGGGCGAGCACTTCGAGCGCACGGTGCAGACCGGCTTCGACGACGCCGGCCGCCCGATCTACGAGAGCGAGAAGCTGCGCCCCGAACCCATGCCCTTCTTGGTGGTGGTGATCGACGAGGTGGCCGACCTTATGATGGTCGCCGGCAAGGACATCGAAGGCCTGGTGCAGCGCCTGGCGCAGATGGCCCGCGCCGCCGGCATCCACCTGATCATGGCCACCCAGCGCCCCTCGGTGGACGTGATCACCGGCACCATCAAGGCCAACTTCCCCACCCGCATCAGCTTTCAGGTGACCTCCAAGATCGACGCCCGCACCATCCTCGGCGAACAGGGCGCCGAGCAGCTGCTAGGCCAAGGCGACATGCTCTACATGGCCGGCGGGGGGCGGGTGACGCGCCTGCACGGCCCGTTCGTCTCCGACCAGGAGGTCGAGGACGTGGCCAAGTTCCTGCGTGACCAGGGCGAGCCGCAGTACCTCGACGAAGTGACCGCTGCGCCGGACGAGGACGACGACGGCGACGGCGGATACGGCGAGGGCGGAAGCTCCGGCGACGACCTCTACGACCAGGCCGTGGCCGTGGTGACCCGCGACCGCAAGGCCTCCACCAGCTACATCCAGCGCCGCCTGCAGATCGGCTACAACCGCGCCGCCTCCCTTATCGAGAAGATGGAGCGCGAGGGGGTGGTCACCGCAGCGAACCACGCGGGAAAACGTGAAATCCTGGCGGGGCCGCCGCCCTGAGCTGGCGCCGCTTTCCGAAACGAAGAAGAAGGGCGTGATCCCGCCACGACTTTTCGCCATGATCGACTTTCGCGCCGATCAAAGGACCATCTCTTGCAGAACCGCCGCACCGCCTTCGCCCCCACGCCGCTTGCGCTCGCAGCGGCCATCGCCCTGATCGCCTCCTCCGGAGCGGCGGCCCGTGCGGCGGCGGTCGATCCTTTTCCACCCGCGCATGCCGCCCTGGCGTCTGCGCCCATTCTCTCTGCGGACGACAAGGCCCTGGTGCAGAAGGCCACGGACTATATCCAGGCGCTCAAGACCGCGCAGGGGAAATTCACCCAGACCGATCCCAAAGGCCATGTGACCAGGGGATCGCTGTTCATCCAGCGGCCCGGCAAGGCGCGGTTCCAGTATGATCCGCCAGCCCAGCTTCTTGTGGTGGCGGACGGCTCCAATGTCTCGGTCTACGATCGGAAGCTGAAGAGCTTCGACCAGTACCCCCTGTCTAAGACGCCGCTCATGCTGCTGCTGGGCGACACGGTGCAGCTGGACCGGGGCGTGCAGATCGCCGCCGTAGACCATAGCCGCGACGGCTTCACTATCGAGGCGCGGGATGCGCGCCGCCCGGCGCTCGGCGGCATCAACCTCACCTTTTCCAACAGCCCCATGGTGTTGCGGGGCTGGACCGTGATCGACGCTCAGGGCCAGAAGACGGAGGTGACGCTCGGCGCGTTGACGATTAAGGCGGCTCTCGATCCCAAGCTGTTCGTGCTGCGCGATCCCCGGTCGGCCTCTGCCCGCCAGTGATGTGGCGGTAAAAACACATTGGGGAAAGAAGCGATTTTCGCTTGCAAAGAATGCTTTCCCGTGGCAATTATCACACGCAACAACGACGGCGCATCTATGCGCTCCGTTTGGCCCGAGCCGGACATCCCCTCCCGGCGGAGGCATGAATCCAAACTCATCGCCCGGATGCGCCCCCGCGTCCGGGCGAAACTTTGTGGGCAGGACGGCGGCCCTATACCCGACGACACCGTGCGGATTATAGCGCCCGGCGACGCGCTGACGTATCAAGCCTCATGAAACTTCGCGTCGTCACCTGGAACATCAACTCGGTCCGCATCCGCACCGATCAGATCGCGCGCTTCGTGGCCGAACATGCGCCGGACGTGATCTGCCTTCAGGAGATTAAGTGCCGCGACGGCGAGTTTCCCACCAACGCCTTCGCCGAGATGGGCCTGCCGCACGTGGCGATCAAAGGCCAGAAGGGCTGGCACGGGGTCGCCACCGTCTCGCGCCTGCCGATCGAGGCGGGGCCGGTGCTGGACCTCTGCAAACGCGGCGAGGCGCGGGAAGTCTGCGCCATCGTCGCAGGCGTGGAGATCCACAACTTCTACATCCCCGCCGGCGGCGATACGCCCGACCGTGACCTCAACCCCAAGTTCGACCACAAGCTCGACTTCTTCGAACGCCTCGCCGCCCGGATGGCGACGCGGGATCCCAAGGCGCCCCTGCTCGTCACCGGCGACCTGAACGTCGCGCCGGGCGAGCACGATGTCTGGAACCACAAATACATGTCGCGGATCGTCAGCCATACGCCGGTCGAGATCGAGGCGATGAAGACCCTCCAGACCTCGCTCGGCTTCGTCGATCTCGTCCGCGAAGCCATCCCTGACCCCGAAAAGCTCTTCAGCTGGTGGAGCTATCGCGCGGCGGACTTCCGCGCCTCGGGCCGGGGCCTGCGCCTCGACCACCTCTGGGCCTCTCCCGGCCTTGCCATGAAATCGACTCGCGCCGCCCGCGTCCACGACGACGTCCGAGCCTGGGAGCGCCCCTCCGACCACGCCCCGGTCAGCGTGGACCTCGACGTTTGATCGCCGCTAAGGCGCCAGCCGATACCCGCCCGCCTCGGTGAGCAGCAGGCGCGCCGCAGACGCGTCGGGCTCGATCTTCTGGCGGAGGCGGTAGATGTGGGTTTCCAGCGTGTGGGTGGTGACGCCGGCGTTGTAGCCCCAGACCTCGGCCAGGAGCTCTTCGCGGGCCACCGGCTTGCCGCCCGCGCGGTAGAGGTATTTCAGGATGTTGGTCTCCTTCTCGGTCAGCCTCACCTTCTTCTTGGCGGCATCGAGGAGGAGCTTCTGCGCGGGGCGGAACTCGTAGGGACCGAGGTGGAAGACCGCGTTCTCGGACTGCTCGTGGCTGCGCAGCTGCACCCGGATGCGCGCCAGGAGCACAGCGAAACGGAACGGCTTGGCCACATAGTCGTCGGCGCCGGCCTCAAGCCCCTGTATGGTGTCGCTGTCGCTGGTGGCGGCGGTCAGCATGATGATCGGCGTCTTGATCCCCGCCGCGCGCATGCGGGCGCAGGCTTCGCGGCCGTTGATGTCAGGCAGGTCCACGTCCAGCAGGATCAGGTCCGGCGATGAGGCTTTCGCGGCCTCGACGCCCGCCTCGCCGGTGGCCGCCTCGACCACCTGGAAGTCGTCCTCCAGCGCGATCTGCTCGGCGAGGGCGGAGCGCAGGTCGTCGTCGTCGTCGATCACGAGAATGGTTTTGGATTGCGCCATACGCCGGATCATGCCTCGCTTGGGTTTACGGTTCGAACATAGGGGCTTGGAGAGCGGCCTGCATGATCTTTAGCGCCTTTTCCGATGGTCGGTTCGATTTGGCGGGTCGCGAGGCGCGCTGCGCCCTCGGCAAGGGCGGCGTGATCGAGGCGGACGCCAAGCGCGAGGGCGACGGCGCCAGTCCCCTCGGCGTCTGGCCGATCCGGCGCGTGCTGTATCGGCCAGACCGCGGCGCAGCCTTGCAGATCGCCCTGCCTGTGAAGCCGATCGGGCCGAACGACGGCTGGTGCGATGCGCCCGCTGATCCTGCGTACAACCACCCGGTTGCGCACCCCTATTCCGCCAGCGCGGAGCATCTGTGGCGGGCCGACGGGCTCTATGACTATGTGCTCGTCCTCGGCCATAACGACGATCCGGTGGTTCCCGGCGCAGGCTCGGCCATCTTCCTGCATGTAGCCCGCCCCGACTACGGGCTGACGGAAGGGTGCGTCGCCCTGGCGAAGAGCGATGTGGAAGCGCTGCTCAAGGTCGCCCAGCCCGGCGACGCCATCGCGATTCGCCGCGCTTGAGCGGGACCGCCGGATCGACGAAGCTCCCGCCGAATTGTAGGAGCCTTCCATGACCTTTCGCCTGACCCTGATCGCGGCGACCGCCATACTCGTCGCCTCGCAGGCCTTCGCGCAGTCGGCGCCCGCGACAAGGCCCCTACCCGCCCGCCGCGCCGTCTCCACCGACGCCATCCCTTTGCTGGATGCCCACCTCATCGCCACGGCGGAGAGCCTGCGCGACAAGGCGCTGAAGGAGAATGTCGCCTATTCGCTGCTGGAGGGCCTGACCACCGAGATCGGACCTCGCCCGGACGCCAGCGAAGCCGAGCATCGCGCCGCCCAGTGGGCCGCCGCCAAACTGAAGGGCCTGGGGTTCGAGAACGTGCATCTGGAGCCCTTCGCCATGGACGAATGGGTGCGCGGGCAGGAGACGGCGGAAGTGGTCTCGCCCTTTCCGCAACGACTTGTGCTCGCCGCGCTCGGCGGATCGGTCGCCACCCCGCCGGAAGGCGTGACGGCGGAGGCGGTGATCTTCAAGACCTATGACGAGCTGCTCGCCGCGCCGATGGGCTCGCTGACAGGCAAGATCGCGGTGGTCACCCAGCCGATGGCGCGCGCCAGCGACGGTTCTGGATATGGCGCCAGCTATCAGCTTCGCGGCCTCGGTCCGTCCGAGGCGGCCAAGCGGGGCGCGATCGCCTATCTTCTCCGCTCGCTGGCCACGGATCATCACCGCGAGCCCCACACCGGCACGCTGCAGTATGCGCAAGGCGTGCCAAAGATTCCCGCCGCCGCTCTTTCCGTGCCCGACGCCGAGCAGCTCGACCGCATCGCCCTTCGCGGCAAGCCGGTCCGCCTGCATGTGACCCTCACGCCCACGCTCCGCCCGAACGCCACCAGCTACACCGTGATCGGCGAGCTTAAAGGGCGGACGAAGCCGGACGAGGTGGTGCTGATCGGCGGCCATCTGGATAGCTGGGACCTCGGCACCGGCGCCATCGACGATGGGGCGGGCGTGGCCATCACCACCGCCGCCGCCAAGCTGATCGCCGACCTGCCGCAGCACCCGCGCCGCACCATCCGCGTCGCCCTGTTCGGGGCAGAGGAGCGGGGCGTCTCCAACTTCTCCTACGTGGCCGCACACCCTGCCGCCGATCAGGCGCAGACAGTGATCGCCAGCGAATGCGATTTCGGAGCGGATCACATCTACGCCATCGCCCTCCCCAAGGGCGCGGCAGGGTCGAGCTTCGGGCGGTCGCTCGGGCGGGTGACCGCGCCCATCGCCGCGACCATCTCCACAAAGCCGGCCGAAGACGGCGGTTCGGACCTGGAGAGCCTCGTGGGCGTGCCGCTGGCGGCCCTGGCGCAAGACGGCACCCGTTATTTCGACATCCATCACTCGGCGGACGATACGCTCGACAAGATCGACAAGGACCAGATGAACCAGAACGTCGCCGCCTGGGTCGCCTTCACCTATCTGGCCGCTGATAGCGATGTGGACTTCCGCGCCCTGGCGGCGAGGGCGTCGGCGAACTGACTTTCGCCAACACCGCGCCTGCATTTGCGCTCATCCCGGCGCATAACACCTGTCGGGTTGACAGGCTGTGGAGGAAAAGCGCGCCATGATCCGCCTGTTCGCCGCCCTGCACGTGCCGGATGAGATCGCCGAGGGGCTGGTGCGCCGCCAGACCGGCCTGCCGGGCGCTCAGTGGCGCCCCACCGACGCCTTCCACGTCACGCTGCGCTTCTTCGGCGAGGTCTCCGAACCCATGGCCGCAGATCTCGACGA
>Ga0302311_10000921_pt1 | contig 35237 bp, 31 predicted proteins | sample III_Palsa_N1_3_FD_200449 | JGI IMG/M metagenome (GOLD analysis project Ga0302311, IMG submission 200449) | Peat permafrost microbial communities from Stordalen Mire near Abisko, Sweden - III_Palsa_N1_3 | ecosystem: Environmental > Terrestrial > Soil > Palsa > Peat permafrost | place: Sweden... | reverse complement strand
TCAAACACTTCCGAGCCGTCGCCACCCGATACGACAAGAACCCAGACAACTATCTCGCCGGCGTCAAACTCGCCTCAGCCAGAATCTGGATGCGCGCTAATGAGTCGGTGGCCTAGCGTCTGCACCACATCCTCGCCGCGGTAGCTGAACCGAGCGTTGAGCACCGGCGAGAACCGGGAGAACGTGTCCACCACCGTAAGCACCCGGATCTTACGACCAGTGGCGAGCTGATCGTGCACAAAGTCCATGGCCCAGGTCTCGTTCGGAGCGGTGGCCACGCAGCGACCCTCGCGGAGCTTGGCCTTCACGCGCCGTTTGGGTGGCTTGCGGCCGATGAGCTCGAGGCTTTGGACAGCTGGCGGTTCGACAAACGGATGCCAAGCCGCGCATCGGCGGTTCGCGAGCTGCTGAGGAGAGGCTTGGCGGGCGAAGGATTTCGGGTGGCGGAGTCGGGTTCAAAGTCGCGCGACTTCGGCTTGCTCGACGAGGCCGCGGACGGCGAAGCGGCCGCTTGAACCTTGGCTCACCGCGCGTGAGGATCGTGACCGTAAGGCCCAGGCCCGCCGGCTGCGCGGGCGGCTCTTAGGAGCCCCAGGTCGCAAACATGCCGACTGCTGCCGCGCCCATGACAGCGGTGGCGAGCCAGCCGACCACCTTCAACGGCCCCGGCAGGGCGAACTGGCCCATCACCGCGCGCCGACTCGACAGCAGCATCATCATGACCATGACCGGCACGGCGACGACGCCGTTGATCACCGCGCTCCAGAACAGCGCCTTGATCGGGTCGATCTTCGTGAAGTTAAGGCCGACGCCGATCACGAAGCTTGCGGCGATAATGGCGTAGTAGCTCGGCGCACGCTTTAGCTTGCGGGCCAAGCCAACATGCCAGCCGAACGCCTCGCCGACAGCGTAGGCCGCTGAGCCCGCCAGCACCGGAACGGCGAGCAGACCGGTGCCGATGATCCCGAGCGCGAAGATCAGGAACACGAACGGACCGGCGATGGGCTTCAACGCCAAGGCCGCTTGGGAAGAGGTCTGGATATTGGTGATTCCATGAGCGTGAAGGGTCGCGGCCGTGGTGATGACGATGAAGATCGCCACGAGGTTGGACAGGAACATGCCGAGGTAGGTGTCGATGCGGATACGACGGAACTCCCGCTTCGACTGGTCTGGCGCGCGCTCGAGGGGCTTGGCGTCGGTGCGCTCCTTGACCTCTTCGACCTCTTCCTCCGCTTGCCAGAAGAAGAGGTAGGGACTGATCGTCGTGCCCAGGATCGCTACCACCACCGTCAAGTAGCTGGCCTTCAGGCTGATGTCCGGGACGATGAGGTGGTAGCCGACCGTCGCCCACGGCATATGGACCACGAAGGCGACCCCGACATAGGCGAAGAGAGACAGGGTCAACCACTTCAGCCACGAGACGTAGCGGGCGTAGCGCACGAACACTTCGAGCAAGAGCGAGAGCGCGCCGAAGGCGGCGCTGTAAACCAGCATCGGTCCGCCGATGAGCAGTTTGGCAGCGGCGCCCATGGCGCCCAGATCGGCGCCGAGATTGATGGTGTTCGCCACCACCAGGAGCAAGACCAGGACATAGAGGACGGGGGCCGGATAGTGCACCCGGATGACGCCGGCGATGCCGCGACCCGTCACCCGGCCAATGCGGGCGCTGATCTCCTGGATGGCGCACATCAGCGGCCAACAGAAGACCAGCACCCAGCCCAGGCCGAAGCCGAACTGCGCGCCGGCCTGAGAATAGGTCGCTATGCCGCTGGGGTCGTCGTCAGAGGCGCCGGTGATCAGGCCAGGCCCCAGAATCTGGAGAAGCTTTGGCCACTCAGGCCGCTTCGCTTCTCCTGCCGCCCCCGGCGAGTCTGCGATGTCCGTGAGATCCGCCAACTTTGGGCGCCCTGCGTTTAATGCCGCCGCTAGACGTGAAGTCCGCCCAACAGCCACAGCACAAGGAGAATCACAAGAATGAGGCCGAAGACACCACCCAGGCCGGGCAACCCATAGCTTCTGTGGGCGTAATACCCGCCGCCGCCGCCGAACAGCAGCACTAAGACCACAATGATAATAATGAGGGTCATGATCTAACCTATTGGTGGACGCCGAGAGGAAGCCCACCGGCAAGTCTCCAACGCGTCAATACAAAATATGTTCCGCCGGTTATTCGCTAGATCGGGTCTTGTGGACGCGACAATTGCGATTGTTGCGTCTGACCTAAGCGGGTAGCTCCTCGCTGATCACCTGAAAATCGGCGAGAACAGCTTGGCCGAAGGTGTTGGCGATGGCCACGTCGGTGGCGTCTCGTCCGCGGGCGATCAGGATGCGGCCCATGCGCGGGACGTGGTTGCGGGGGTCGAAGACGTACCAGCCGCCGTCGAGGTAAGCCTCGAACCAGGCGCTGAAGTCCATCACCCCTTGGTCAGGCACGCCGATATCGCCCAGATAGCCGGTGCAATAGCGGGCCGGAATGTTCATGCAGCGGCAGAAAGTCACCGCCAGATGGGCGAAGTCGCGACAAACGCCCTGGCCGCCGACATAGGTGTCGTAGGCGCCGCGGGTCGGGCTGGCCTGAAGGTAGTCGAACCGAACGTGGTCGTGAACGAAGTCGACAATGGCCTGCACGCGCGCCCAGCCGAGCGGGGTATGGCCGAAGAGATTCCAGGCCACGTCACTCAGCCGGTCTGTCTCGCAATAGCGGCTGCCGAGCAGATACAGGATCACCTCATCGGGCAGGGCCTGGACGTCCAGCTGGCCAACGTGCGGCGCCTGGAGATCGGCCGCGCCGGTGTCGCGGATGGCGAAATCGGCCGACAGCACGAACCGTCCTGCCGGGGCCCTAACCCGGCTGCAGATGTTGCCGAACGAGTCGATGTATTGGTTTACCTGTACGAGCGGGTCAGTACGCACCCAGTCAGGCGTCTCCAGATCGTCGCGGCGGCTCGGATGCACGCTCAGGGTGAGCAGCATGGGCGTCGGCGCCGGCAGGTCATAGCTGATTTGATATCCCGCGCGCAGCCGCATGACGCCCGACGACCTCCATCCAACAGACCGATCAAGCGAACGGCGCGAGACGCTGAAGGTTGCTCTCTACCTGGCGCAGTTGGAACCTTTCCTGTCCCGAAGCTGCTTAGACGAGTGGGTGGGCCTCACCGGATATCCACCGTGGACCAGCCTCAAGACCGTACCGAAGAAGTGCTCAGCTGGCTGCTCGACGGCGCCAACGATGCGCTGCAGACTTTGCGCCAGGCATCGGAGCTGGCGAGAAATCCCTCGCTGCGCAGCTTCTTTTTGGAGCGGGCCGAGGAAGGCGAACAGCTGGCTGCCGAGATCCGCAGCGGCCTGACGGTGACGGGGCCCATCGTTCGTAGCGACGACGGCACAGTGGTTGGGGTCCTGCACCGCGTCTTCGCGCAGGGACGCAATCTTGTGTCAGGCGACAGCGACAAGGCGGTCGTCGAAGAGGCCGCCCGCGGGGCGGCGTTGGCCGAAAACCGGTTCGCCGCCGTCGCGGACGATGAGCGCATTCCAAACAAAGCGCGCGCCATCGCATCACGAGCGATCGGCACGCTGAAGGCTCAGCGTGAAGCCTTGGACGAGCTTCGAGGGCAATACGCCTGACGACCTCGCGGAAACTCCTCTCAAGATAAAGGACAAGAGCATGGTGGCGCGTTTCAAACTCAACGAAGAAGATCATGGCTTCCTCGCCCCACCGCAGGGCGCGTCGCTGCTATTCTCCGGCGCCAGCGGCACCGAGACGTGGATCGAGCGATGCGAGGACACTGCGGTTCGCCTCGGCATCCAGAGCGTCGCCGTGGCTACGGCCGACGGCGGCAGTCTGGGTGTTTGCATCGAGGCCGCGGGCGCTTCGGCGAAGGGCCAGGACGGGCCGGGTGTCGTCGAGTTCCACCTGACCGCCAGTCAGGCCGTCCACGTGATGGTCAAGGCCGGCGAACGGTTCGCGTTCAAGGCCTATCCGATCGCCGAGGGCGCACAGGTGCTGAGAACGGTTGTCTGGGCCTGCGACCTGAATAGGCCTACTGCGCCGGAAATCGAAGCCCGCTCGCAGCGGACAGCGGCCATCGGCAATGGGGCCGCCGCGGCTGCTGACTTTCACCACTAGGCGTGGCCGGGACGCTGTTCAGAGCAACCTAAAACTAGGCCTTCCGGAGACGGACAATTGCGTCAGCGAGCGGTCGCTCGCTGACGCAATAATCCTTCCAGGCGCCGAGCTCGCCTAACAGCGCGGGAACGGTTCGCACCGTGTACTTTTTGGGGCTGAGGCTCTTGCGCACCTGAGTCCAGGTCAAAGGCATCGACACTGGCGCGCCCGGTCGCCCGCGCGGCGACAGCGGGGCCACGGCGGTCGCCATGCGGTCATTGCGCAGATAGTCCAGGAAGATGCGGCCGGCGCGGTCCTTCTTGGCCATGCTTATCAGGTAGTGCTGAGGCGCCTCGGCAGCCATCATCTGACAGACGTCGCGGGTGAAGCCCTTGGCGCTTGCCCAGTCGATCCCCTTGGCGGCGACCGGCGTCACCACGTGCAGGCCCTTTCCCCCCGTAGTCTTGCAGAAGCTGACCAGGCCCACCGCTTCGAGGCGCGCCTTGATTTCCAGCGCGGCGTCGATCACCGCCTCGAAAGCAACGTCGGGGGCCGGATCGAGATCGAACACCAGCCGGCCGGGTTGCTCGGGCTCGAACGGCTCGCAATTCCACGGGTGCAGCTCGAGGGCGCCGGTCTGGGCCGCAGCGATCAAGGCTTCGACGCGATCGAACTGGAGGTAGGTCTTGGGGTCGCCTGGAACCTTCACCTCCGTGATCAACGACGACTGGCCCTTGGCCGGATGACGCTGGAAGAATCGCTGCTTGCCGTCGATGCCGTCGGGCATGCGAATCATCAAGCAGGGCCGGCCCTTCACGTGTCGCAGCATCCATTCACCGACCGTTTGGTAGTAGCGGGCCAGCTCCAGCTTGGTCACCGGCTCGCCGTCGCCCCCATCCGGCCAAAGCGGCTTGTCGGCGTGGGAAATCGTCATCCCCATCACCGACGCCGAGCCACGCGGCTTCACCGTGGCGCGGCTCGCCGCTGGCGTGCTGAGTTCGGTGGTGTAAGCTGGCGCCGGTGTTTCCACGTCTACCTCCCGGGCAGGTTTGTCTTCGCGCAGTCCCTTGAACGACGCCTGGCGGATCAAGCCGTCGCGCGTGAAGCCGGCGTACTCGATTTCCGCTACGAGCTCGGGACGCACCCAGTGAATTCCGGCCGCCTTCTTGGGCGCGCCCTGGCCGCCGAACGGGTTTTCATCGCTCTCGAGCGCCCGCAGGTGCGGCATGAGCCGGGCCACCGCGTCTCGTCCAAAGCCCGTGCCGATCCGGCCGATGTGCGCCAACTCACCGTCTCGGTTCACGCCAGCGATCAATGAGCGGAAAGCATCGCCCGTGGTCGTCCAGCCGCCGATGACCACCTCGTGGCCCTGCCGGCACTTCGACTTCGCCCAGCCGTCACTGCGTCCGGACTGATACGGGGCGTCCAGCCGCTTGGAGACGATGCCTTCCAGATCCATCCGGCACACCGAGCTCAGGACCGCATCCCCCGCCATGACGAAGTGATCGACATAGCGGATGTTGGGGGAGGCGTTCCGGACCGTGGCCTGCAGCCGACGCTTCCGCGCCTCCAGCGGCAGCGGACGCAGGTCCTGGTCGCCCTCGAACATCTGATCGAACACGAAGAACACCAGATCCTTGGTGTCGCGTTCGGAGAGGGCGGCTTGCAGCACAGCGAAGTCCGGCGCCCCGATGTGGTTGAGCGCCACCACTTCCCCATCGATGATCCCATTCTCCAGCCTCGCGCCGCTCTCGACGATTTGTGGAAACCTGGCCGACCAATCCAGGCCTTTGCGGGTGAGCAGCGTCGCGCGGCCGTCCACCGTTCGCAGCTGCATCCGATAGCCGTCGAACTTGATCTCATGGACCCAACCGGGACCGGACGGCGGCCGGTCCAGCGCCCGCGCCAACTGTGGCTCGACGAACTCGGGAAGGCTAACGGCGGTCTTCGCCCTCTTCGCGGTCTTGGCTGGCGGGACCTCTCCGCCCGAGGCCTTGTCAGCAGAATGGGTCTGCCAGACCGCGCTGGCCGCGGCGCCCTTGGCGGTCATGAAGGGCGTGGCCGCCCTGCCCTTTCCGCCGGTGATTGCGGTCATGGTGCGTCCGGACGCCACTGAGCGATCGCTGTCGGTCGGCCCGGCGTCCTCCGCCGCGCCCTCATCCTGATGCTTGATCAGAAGCCATTCCGCTTTGTCATGATCGTCGCGCTTCGTTCGGACCAGCACCCAGGAACCATGCACTCGCTCGCCCTCCATGACGAACTTCAGCTCGCCCTTGGCCAACGCCTGCCCAATCGGCTCGAACCCTCTCTCCGGAGCCCAGTAGCCGCGGTCCCACAGCATGACTGTGCCGCCGCCATATTGGCCCTCGGGAATGGTCCCCTCGAAGTCCCCATAGTCGAGCGGATGGTCTTCCACCTCGATCGCCATGCGGCGGATCTTGGGGTCCAGGGATGGACCTTTTGGCACGGCCCATGAGCGGAAGGTTCCGTCGTATTCGAGCCGCAGGTCGAAATGGAGATGGCTGGCGGCGTGTTTCTGAATGACGAACCGCAAGGCCTCCGAGGGCGTTATCTTTGCGCCGCGACCGGAAGGCTCGGCGGTTTGAGTGAAGTCACGTTTCTGTCGGTATTTGGCGAGCTTCGCGACGGCCATGATCATTCCTGAACGAACGCCGGGTCCTATTGATCCGACCAGAGGCAAACGCGTTCACCATAGAGAAAGGGAAACCATGCCAGCCGCTGAGACCCGCCAATTCAGCGTCCATGCTCGCCATGTCGATCGTCACCATGCGCGGGTCCTGACGGAGGCCTCCTTCGAGGCGGCCGCGATCGCCTACGCCGAGGACCTCCTAACGCTGCCAGACGGCAGTGAGATCAGCGTGATCGTCCGCGAAATCCTGTCAGGCCACGAGCGCTGTTTCCAAATCGACCTCCACACCGGCGACATCGCGCCGTGCGGCGAGAGCCGAACGATTTGACCTGAGAGCCGTTGAGTCGAACGGACCGCGCGCGCCCCGGCGCCAAGAAGGGACCCCGATGGCGTACCGCCCGAGTTGGCAAGGCCACCTGAAGCTCTCGCTCGTGAGCTGCCCCGTCGCGCTCTACTCCGCGACCAACGCCGGCGGCGACGTGCATTTCAATCTGATCAACCCCAAGACCAACAATCGCATCAAGATGATCACCACGGACCCCGACACCGGCCCGGTCCAACGCGCGGACCTGGTGAAGGGCTACGAGGTCGCCAAGGGCGAATACGTGCTCCTGACGGATGAGGAGATCGAGTCCGTGAAGCTGGAGAGCACCAAGACCATCGCCATCGACCGCTTCGTGTCTGAGAACGACATCGACCGCCTCTATTGGGACAACCCCTACTATGTGGCTCCGGACGGCAAGATGGCCCAGGAGGCCTTCGGGGTGATCCGCGCCGCCCTGGAGAAGTCCGGCGAGATCGCCTTGGGGCGGATCGTCATGGCCACGCGAGAGCGGGTCGTGGCGCTTGAGCCGCGCGGCAAAGGGATCCTGGCCTACACGATCCGTTCACAAGCCGAAGTGCGCAATCCGGACAAAATCTTCCGCGACATCAGCGACGCCAAACCGGACCCAGCGATGATCTCGATCGCTGAGAAGATCATCGAACAGCGCCAGGGCCCCTTCGATCCCCGACAGTTCGTCGACCGCTATGAAGAGGCGCTCAGGGCGCTGATCGAGGCCAAGAAGAAGGGTCACAAGCCGGCGAAAGTCGCCGAGCCGGATGACACGAACGTGGTCGATCTGATGGCGGCGCTCCGCTCCAGCCTTGCACGCAAGGATACCGCTCGGGGAAAGGCGGCGGCGAAGTCGCGCCCCGCCAAGGTTAGAACCCGCAAAGCGAACTGACCCACTACGGCGGCGGGCCGATCGGGCGGGTTTTCACGGCGCAGGTTGGGACTTTCGACGGGGCCGGGGCGTTTGGGTAGGGCGCGCTCCGCGCCCAATGTCTGGAGACGACACCATGGCCGACCAAAGCATTCCACATCACGAGACCTTGACCTTGATCGCGTCCGACAAGGTCGAGGGCACGCCGGTTTTCAACCACGAGGGCGACAAGCTCGGCAGTGTCCGCACGCTAATGGTCGACAAGAAGAGCGGCCACGTGGAGTACGCGGTCCTTTCGTTCGGCGGCATGCTCGGGCTTGGAGCGGACTACTACCCACTGCCGTGGAAATCCCTCAATTTCGATCCGGACCAGGGCGGCTACGTGGTCGATATCGACAAGGATCTTCTGAAGAGTGCGCCGCACTACAGCCCGACCGACGAGCCGGCGTACGACGACGCCTACGGTGAAACGATCTACAGCCACTACGGTGTGGCCTACCCGCTCGCCTAGCCGCCCTCCGACCGAAAACGATCATGGCTCCGCCATCTGGTCGGGGGGCATCGCGCCAGGCCCCTACCAGGCGTTCAGACCGGCCGTCGCGGGGACGCCCAGAACGGCTCGTGTCGGGCGACGTGGCGTTGGCCGGGCTCCAGTCAGCCAGATCCGCCGGTCTGACCTACGTCAACGACCACGACCCCGGCATCCGGCGTATCGTCCACGGCGGCGGGGCGGATTACCTCAACATCGACGGCCGGCCGATCCGCAAACCTGAAATGGTCGAGCGTCTGCGCCGCCTCGCCATCCCGCCAGCCTGGCGAGAGGTTTGGATATCGCCCGATCCTCGCGGCCACATCCAGGCGGTCGGCCGCGATGCGCGAGGCCGCAAACAATACCGATATCATGCTGACTGGCGCGCCGAGCGTGACGCCCACAAGTATCAGCGGCTGCTCGCCTTTGGCCGCGCGCTGCCACGGCTGCGCCGTCGGGTGGACGCCGATCTGGCGGCGTCGGGCCTGCCGCCGCACAAGGTGCTGGCCGCCGCGGTTCGTCTGCTGGAGATCACGCTGATCCGCGTCGGCAATGACGAATACGCCCGCGCCAACAAGAGCTTCGGTCTCACGACCCTGCGCAAGCGCCACTTGCGATTGTCGACCGTTGGCGGCGTGTTCGAGTTCCGAGGCAAGTCGGGCAAGACGCATCGGACCGCCTTCCATGACCGGCGTCTGGCGCGCGTGCTCAGGCGTTGCCAACACCTGCCTGGCCAACGCCTGTTTCAGTACGTGGACGAGGCCGGCGAGCGCCGATCCGTCGAGAGCCAGGACGTCAACGCCTATCTGCGGGACGCCATGGGCGCCGATTTCTCGGCCAAGGATTTCCGCACCTGGGCTGCAACACTCGCAGCGGCGCGGGCGCTGTGCCTGGAGAGCGCCGAGACCGGGGCCGAGCCGACGAAGACGACAATGACGGCTTGCACAAAGGCCGTCGCCGGATTGCTGGGCAATACGGCCGCCGTCTGTCGGGCGTCCTACATTCATCCCTTGATCTTCGAGGCATACGAAAATCGGTCATTGTCGCCACAGCTTGCCGCCGGCGCCCGCCGCGCGGAAGCTGCGCTGTTGGCCATGTTGGCGGCGTCGCAACAACAGTCGGCGGATGACGTTCTAAGCGAACAGCCAAGGGAGTTCGTCATGGCCGAGCTAGACGCCAAGAAGCGCAACAGGCTTTCCAGCAAGAAGTTCGCCGAGCCCGACAAACGGGCCTACCCGATCGAGGACAAGGCGCACGCCCGCAACGCCAAAGCCAGAGCAAGTCAGGCCGTGAAAGCCGGGCGAATGACCAAGGCCGAAGGCGCCAAGATCAAAGACAAGGCGGACGCGGTTCTGAAGAAGTGACGCCAGCCCGCCGATGGGCTCGGCTTGGAACGACCTCAACCTTCCAGCGCCCGGGGATCGCTCAGCGCTGCATGTCCATCACGCGGGACATAGGCGCCATGTTGTGGTCGAGATTGGCCATGATCCACAGTGAGCCGCCGATCACCAGGGTGACGATCAGCACGCCAAAGGCGAGGGCCAGCGCGTTGTTGGTGTTATCTGGCCCCGTGGTCATGTGAAGGAAGAAGACCAGGTGGACGCCCATTTGCGCCACCGCCAGGGCGATCAGCGCCGCGGGGATGGCGGGCGCGTAGATCAGACCGCTGAAACACACGTAAAAAGACGCCGCGGTAAGGGCCGCCGCCAGGACGAGGCCGATCAGATAGCCGCGCACGCCGTGCGCGGCATCGCCGCCATCCAGCCGCTCCTCGCCTGGGGCCAGATCGTGTTCGACCGGCTCGCTCATGGAGACTTTCCCATAAGGTAGACGACGGTGAAGATGGCCACCCAGATGATGTCGAGGGCGTGCCAGAACAGGGTGAAACAGACGATCCGGCGCAGGATGTCAGCCCGGAATCCCTTGGCCATCACTTGCGCCATCATCGTCAGAAGCCAGAGCAGCCCCGCGGTGATGTGCAGGCCGTGGCAACCCACCAGGGTGAAGAAGGCCGACAGGAAGGCGCTGCGCTGCGGGCCGTCGCCCTGCGCCACAAACCCAGCGAACTCCTTCAGCTCCAAGCCCAGGAAAGCCGCCCCGAGTACGAAGGTGACGGCCATGGCGATGTGGAACCAGAGGGCGTTGCGGCTCGCCGCCGCCAGGCTCGCCATCCCGCAGGCGAAGCTTGAGATCAGAAGACAGGCCGTCTCCCAGCCGACGTTGGTCAGATCGAACAATTGGCGGCCGTCTGGCCCGCCCGCGGTCGCATCGGCGAGCACGGCGTAGGCGGCGAAGAACGCCGAGAACATCACCATGTCGCTGAGGATGAAGATCCAGAAGCCGTAGCCGACATAAATGCGCTTCGACACCGGCCCTTCGCTGCCGCCCGACGCCTCGCTCAGGCCGATCGTGGCGATCGGGTTGTCGGCGCCGGTAGCGGTCATCTGGCGCCTGCTGACAGCGCCATGGCCCGCGCGTCTCGGTTCTGGCGGTCGATCCGGGCCACTTCGGCGGCCGGGATCACGTCTTCGGTCCGGTCTCTCCAGGCGAAGACCACGAAGGTCGCCCAGGCGCCGACCAGGCCGGCGATCGCCAGCCACCAGATGTGCCAGATCAGGGCGAAACCCATCACCGTGGCGAAAAAGGCGCAGACGATGCCCGTCGGGCTGTTGCGCGGCGTTTCGATCGGTTCGTACCTGGGCTCCGACTGCGACTGCGCCGGGGGCCGACGTTTGATCTCCCAGTAAGCGTCCTCGCCGTGGACCTCCGGGAGAATCGCGAAGTTGAAGGCCGGTGGCGGCGAAGCGGTTGACCACTCGAGTGAGCGGCCGTGCCACGGGTCGCCGGTCACGTCCCGCAGCGCCTCACGGCGCGCGATGCTGACCCAAAGTTGCACGATCTGGCAGACGATGCCGGCCAGGATCACCAGAGCGCCGACCATTGCGACGAGAAGCCACGGCCGCCAGGCCGCCACGTCATAGTGCTGCATCCGGCGCGTCATGCCCTCGAGCCCAACCACGTAGAGGGGCATGAAGGCGAGGTAGAAGCCGACGAGCCAGCACCAGAAGGCGGCCTTGCCCCAGCCTTCGTGGAGGCGAAAGCCAAACGCCTTGGGAAACCAGTAGCTGTAGCCGGCGAAAGCGCCGAAGAGCACGCCGCCGATGATCACGTTGTGGAAGTGCGCCACCAGGAAAAGGCTGTTGTGGAGCACGAAATCGGCCGGCGGCACGGCCAGCAGAACCCCGGTCATGCCGCCGATCACGAAGGTGACCATGAAACCGATCGCCCACAGGATCGGGGTCTCGAACCGGATCCGGCCGCCGTACATCGTGAACAGCCAGTTGAACACCTTCACCCCGGTCGGCACCGCGATGATCATGCTCATCACGCCGAACACGGCGTTGACGTCGGCGCCGGCCCCCATGGTGAAGAAGTGGTGCAGCCACACCATAAATGAGAGCAAGCAGATCGCCATGGTGGCGATCACCATGGAGCGGTAGCCGAACAGCGGTTTGCCGGAGAAGGTGGCGACGACCTCGGAGAAGATGCCGAAGGCCGGCAGGATCAGGATGTAGACCTCCGGATGTCCCCACGCCCAGATGAGGTTCATGAACATCATCACGTTGCCGCCGGCTTCGTTGGTGAAGAAGTGAAAGCCGAGGTAGCGGTCCAGGATCAGCATAGCCAAGGTCGCCGTCAGGATCGGGAAAGCGGCGACGATCAGCAAGGACGAGGCGAGACTCGTCCAGCAGAACATCGGCATGCGCAGGTAGCTCATGCCGGGGGCCCGCAGTTTGAGAATGGTGGTCGTGAAGTTGATCCCGGTCAGCAGCGTCCCGATCCCGGATATCTGCAAAGACCAAAGGTAGTAGTCGACGCCAACTCCAGGCGAGTAGGTGAGCTCTGAGAGCGGGGGATAGGGCAACCAGCCGGTGCGAGCGAACTCGCCGATACCCAGCGAAAGATTCACCAGCAGCGCGCCGGTGGCGGTCAGCCAGAAACTGACCGAGTTCAGGGTCGGAAACGCCACGTCGCGCACGCCGAGCTGCAATGGCAGAACGAGGTTCATCAGGCCGATGAGGAACGGCATGGCCACGAAGAAGATCATGATCGTGCCGTGGGCCGAGAACACCTGGTCGTAGTGCTCTGGCGGCAGGTAGCCCTGCGAATGGAAGGCGATCGCCTGTTGCGAGCGCATCATCAGGGCGTCGGAGAAGCCGCGCAGCAGCATCACCATGGCCAACAGCGTGTACATGACGCCGATGCGCTTGTGGTCGACGCTGGTCAGCCACTCGCGCCACAGATACGGGAAGTGGCCGCGGACCACGACCCAGGCCAGCACCGCCAGAATGCCCAGCGCCACCGCCGCCGAGGCAATCATCGGGATCGGCTGGTCCAACGGCAGAGCGCTCCAGCTCAGTCTTCCAAACAGGTTCATGGCCCCCTCCCCGGCGCGGACGGCTGCCCGCTATTCTGAGGGCCCGGTCCGGGCGGCAATCGCTGCGTCGCAATCTGGTCGAACAGCCCCGGTGCGGCGGCGCGGTAGGTGAAGGGCGCCACATCCTGGCTCTGGCGGCTGAGCGCCACATAGCCGGGCCCGTCCAGCACCGGGCCCGCCGACCTGACGGCCGACACCCAGGCGGCGAAGGCTGCCGGTGTCACAGCCTGGGTCTGGAAATCCATGCCCGAAAAGCCGTCACCGCTGAAATGGCTGGCGAGCCCCGGATAGGCCCCTGGCCGGTCGGCTTGCAGGTGGAGCTGCGTGACCATGCCGTTCATGGTGTAGATCATGCTGCCGAGTTGCGGGACGAAGAAGGCGGTCATCACGCTGCCGGACGTCAAACGGAAGTGCAGCGGCGTCCCGGCCGGCACGACCAGTTCGTTGACGCTCGCGACGCCCTGGCTGGGGTAGATGAAGAGCCATTTCCAATCGAGCGACACCACGTCCACTTCCAACGGACGAGCCTGGCCGGCCGGCAACGGCCGCGCCGGATCGAGCTCGTGCGATGAAATCCACGCCAAGCCGCCCAGAAACATGATCACCAGCGCCGGGATCGACCAGACGACCAGCTCGATCCGCCCCGAGAACTCCCAGTCAGGGAGATAGCGGGCCCGGCTGTTCGAGGCGCGGAACCACCAGGCGAAGGCCAGCGTCGCCACGATCACCGGGATCACGATCGCCAGCATGATCGCCAGCGCATCCAGCAGGATCAGCTTCTCGCCGGCGCCCACCGGTCCTTGCGGGTCGAGCACGCCGCTGCAACCGGCCAGCATGGCTATCGGTAGGGAGGCTACGCAGCGCGGAGTCGGCCCCGCCAGTAGCCGGCGGACCGGGGCGAACTCGACGGAATAGGGACGATCAGGCATCTGGTCCCCGGCGTAGATGTCGGCAGCATCGGGCGCCGCCAGCGGACCGGCAAGCTAAACGTCACAGCCGCCACCGGGGCGAGAAACGAATCCGAGGTCTGGGGAGTGGCGAGCCTGCGCCCGTTCAAACTGCGGCTGGGCGCCGACGATCCCGCCTGAACGGCGAGCATCGACTCTGGAAGGTCAAGGTTCCCGTTGCGTCCTCACTTTGCCAGAGCGCTCAACTCAGACAAAAGTCCCGGTCGCCACCGATCAGTTGCGCCTCGCAGCGCGCCGTCGGGGCGGCGCGAAACCCGGCCTTCACCGTGGCGACTTGCCTAGTGAGGCTTGGAATCGTCGGCGGTGTCAGTAACCGCGTGGCCGGCCGACGTGACGTCCTTGCCGGCGCCGGCGACGGTGTTGCACGCGGAGATCGCCATGCTAGCGGCCAGGACTGCGAGGATCATAAGTTTGCGCATGACTTACCTTCTCCCAGGAGATTTTGGCGTGCGAGAGCCATAACAATCGAGAAAATGGGCCGTTCCATCTTGGAGGCGCGGCAGAGGCGCCGCCAAGCCCGACCAGACTGGAGGTTCGAACCAGTTCACCCGACCGGCCTGTCAAGGGGTCGCCCGGCTAAGGTCGCGGCCAATCGATCAAAAGGAATTCATCGAACCAGAGTGAACGAAAGGCGCGTTCAAGCGTCTGAGTCCCGTTGCACGCCGATCCTGTCCTTTGAACCGGGGGCCACGGGCGACGTACACGATCCCGTCGGAGAGCAGGCGCCATGAACGACGAGTCCACGCCAACAGCTACGGGGCCGATCGGCGGCGCCCGCGGCGAGACCCCCGTGGAACCATCGAGGCGCTTCGGCGAGCGGGACGTCGACCAGCTGGCGATCGACACCATCCGCACCCTCACGATGGATGCGGTGCAGAAGGCCGGCTCCGGGCACCCGGGCGCGCCGATGGGCCTGGCGCCCGTCGCCTACACGCTTTGGCGGTCGTTCCTCCGCTACGACCCGAAGACGCCGCTGTGGCCCAACCGGGACCGGTTCGTGCTTTCCAACGGCCACGCGTCGATGCTGCTCTATGCCATCCTCCACCTGGCGGGGGTGCGCGACAGCCGCGAGCCAGGCCGCGCGGCCGTGACGCTCGACGACATCAAAGCCCTGCGGCAGCTCGGCAGTCGCTGTCCAGGCCACCCGGAATATGGCCTGACCACCGGTGTCGAGACGACCACCGGTCCGCTCGGCCAGGGCTGTGGCGACAGCGTCGGGATGGCCATGGCCTCGAGATGGCTCGCCACCCGCTTCAATCGGCCCGACGAAACGTTGTTCGACTTCGACGTCTACGCCATCTGCGGTGACGGCGACATGATGGAGGGGGTCGCCAGCGAAGCGGCCTCTCTCGCCGGCCATCTAAAGCTCGGCAACCTCTGCTGGATCTACGACAGCAACAGCATAACCATCGAGGGCGGAACCGCCTTGGCGTTCACCGAGGATGTCGCGGCGCGCTTCGAGGCCTATGGCTGGCGCACGCAGCACGTTCCTGACGCCAACGACACCGCCGCCGTCGCCGGAGCCCTCGGCGCTTTCAAGGCCGACCAGACCCGGCCGATGCTGATCGTGGTCAACAGCCATATCGGCTACGGCGCGCCGCACAGGCAGGACACCAAGGAGGCGCACGGCGAAGCCCTCGGCGAGGACGAGGTGCGGTTGACCAAGCAGTTCTACGGCTGGCCGCAGGACGCCCATTTCCTGGTTCCCGACGGGGTCAGGGAGCGTTTCGACGCCGAACTCGGCGCGCGCGGCGCGCGCTTGTCGGAAGAGTGGCTGCGGGGGCTGGCCGACTATCGCAGGGCGCACCCGGCCGAGGCGGCCGAGCTCGACATGATCTTCGCGGGCGGACGGCCGGAGGCTTATCTCGAAACCTTGCCGACCTTCGCCGCCGACCCCGAAGGCGAGGCGACACGCGCCTCAGGGGCCAAGGTGATCAACGCCCTGGCCCAGGCCTATCCCTGGCTTGTCGGCGGGGCCGCCGACCTCTCGCCGTCGACCAAGACCAACCTCACCTTTGACGGCGCCGGCGCGTTCGAGGCGAGCTCATACGGTGGGCGCAATCTGCATTTCGGCATCCGCGAACATGCCATGGGCGCCATCGTCAATGGCCTGACGCTCAGTGGCCTGCGCGGTTATGGCGCCACGTTCCTGATCTTCTCCGACTACATGAAGCCCCCCATTCGGCTCAGCGCCCTGATGAAACTGCCGGCGATCTGGGTGTTCACCCACGATTCCATCGGACTGGGCGGCGACGGGCCGACCCACCAGCCGGTCGAGCAGCTGGTCTCCCTGCGCAGCGTGCCAGGACTGATCACGCTGCGGCCGGCCGACGCCAACGAAGTGGTCGAGGCGTGGAAGGTGATCGCCGGGTTGACGAGCGAGCCGGCGGCGCTGGTTCTGAGCCGCCAGGCCATGCCCACCCTGGACCGCGACATCTATGGGTCAGCGGCGGGCGTCGCCAAGGGCGCCTATGTCCTGGCTGACGCAGTCGCAGGCGCGCCGGAACTGATCCTGATCGGCACGGGCAGCGAGGTCGGACTCTGCATCCAGGCCTACGAGACGCTTAAGGGCGAAGGAATTGCCGCACGGGTGGTCTCCATGCCCTCCTGGGAGCTGTTCGAAGCTCAGGACCCATCCTATCGCGACAGCGTTCTGCCCCCTCACGTCGCCGCGCGGGTCTCGGTGGAGGCCGGCTCGGTGATCGGTTGGGACCGGTACGTGGGTGAGGCCGGGGCCATGATCGGCATGGGCACGTTCGGCGCCTCCGGGCCGATCGAGGATGTGATGAAGCATTTCGGATTCACGACGGAGGCGGTGCTCGCGGCCGCGCGGGGTCGGTTGAGGCGAGTGAGGGAGAGCGGGCGATGAATTCACTTCAGGCTCTGGGCCAGTGCGGCCAGTCGGTGTGGCTCGACTATCTGAAGCGCAGCCTGATCGAAGGCGGTGGACTGAAGTCCCTCATCGAGCACGACGGGCTGAAAGGTGTCACCTCCAACCCGTCGATCTTCGAAAAGGCCATCGCCGAGAGCGACGATTACGTCGGCGCGATCACGGCCTTCGTCGTCCACGGCGCGCCGAGCGTCACCGAGATCTATGAACACCTTGCAATCGCCGACATCCAGGCAGCTGCAGACGTCCTGCACGAGGTCTATGACCAGACTCAGGGCGGGGACGGCTTCGTCAGTTTGGAGTGCTCGCCTTATCTGGCCGACGATTCGGCGGCGACCCTCGCCGAGGCCCGGCGGCTGTGGCGGGCGGTCGGCCGACCGAACCTGATGATCAAGGTTCCGGCGACGGAAGCGGGCCTTGGACCGATCCGCGCCCTGATCGGCGAAGGCGTCAACGTCAACGTCACCCTGCTGTTCTCCGTGGAGACCTATCGCCAGGTCGCCGAGGCCTACATCGCCGGCCTGGAGAAACTGAAGGCCGCCGGCGGCGATCTGAACAAGGTCGCGAGCGTCGCGAGCTTCTTCGTCAGCCGCATCGATACCGCGACCGATCGCGCCATCGACGCCCTGGCCGACCCGTCCAAGGGCGCGGCTTTGCGCGGCAAGGTGGCGATCGCCAGCGCCAAGATCGCCTATGCGGCCTACAAGGAAATCTTCGCCGGTCCGCGTTGGGACGCGCTGCGAGAGGCTGGCGCCAGGCCCCAGCGCCTGCTTTGGGCGTCGACGAGCGCCAAGAGCAAGTTGCTGAAAGACACCACCTACGTCGAGGCGCTGGTAGGGCGCGACACCGTCAACACCATGCCGCCGGCGACCATGGACGCCTTCCGCGACCACGGCGTGTTCCAACCCGACGCCATCGAAGCCGATCTCGACGGGGCCAGTGCGACCCTCTCGGCCCTGGCGGCATTGGGGATCGATTTGGAGGCGATGACACGCCGGCTGGTCCGCGACGGGGTCCAGCAGTTCGCCGACGCCTTCGACCAGATGTTCGCCGTAATCGCCGAGCGTCGGCGCGGCCATCAACCGCAAGGCTATGGCTCGACGCGCATCGAAGCCGGATCGGACGCCGCCGCCGCGGCCATCGCCGACACGATGGAGACTTGGCGCAAGATGGGCCTCGTACGCCGTCTGTGGGCGGACGACGCCACGCTGTGGACCGGTGCGGACGAGGACAAATGGGGCGGCTGGCTCACCGTGGTCGAGCAGGAGCTCGGCGACCTGTCGGCCCTGCAAGCGTTCGCCGAGCGGGTGCGGCAAGAGGCCTTCACCGATGTGGTGTTGCTCGGCATGGGCGGGTCCAGCCTTGGGCCGGAGGTGGTGGCCGAGGTGTTCGGCGACCAGGCCGGTGCGCCGCGGTTCCATATGCTCGACAGCACCGACCCGGCCCAGGTTGCGGATGTCGAAGCCGCGGTTCAGCTCGACAAGACGCTGTTCATCGTCTCGTCCAAATCGGGCGGCACGCTGGAGCCGAATATCTTCACCGATTATTTCCTCGCCCGCGTCGAGGCGGTCTGCGGCGCCGAAACCGCCCGCGGTCGGTTCGTCGCTGTCACCGACCCGGGATCGCCGCTGGAGAAGAGGGCCAAGGACGGCGGCTGGGCGGAGATCTTCTACGGCGCACCCTCGATCGGCGGCCGCTATTCGGTACTGTCGAAGTTCGGCCTGGTTCCAGCCGCCGCCATGGGACTCGACATCGAAGGTCTCTTGCGGGCGACGATGCCGATGACTCGCGCCTGCGCCGCCGACACGCCGCCCGCAGAGAATCCCGGCGTGCAGCTCGGCGTGGCCTTGGGCGTCGCGGCCACGCAGCTGCGGCGGGACAAGGTCACGATCATCGCCTCGCCGGGCGTCGCCCCCCTTGGCGCCTGGCTGGAGCAGCTGCTGGCTGAAAGCACCGGCAAGCATGGCCGTGGCCTGATCCCCGTCGCCGACGAGCCGCTCGGCCGGCCCGAGGCCTATGGCCAGGACCGCTTCTTCGCCTACGTCGAGCTCGAGGACCAGGTCGATCCGAAGCAGCGCGCCGTCATCGAAGCTCTGGTCCAGGCTGGCCATCCGGTGGCCACCCTGACGATGAAGGCCAAGGCGGACCTGGGCCAGGAGTTCTTCCGCTGGGAGATCGCGGTCGCCGTCGCTGGTGCGATCATCGGCATCAATCCGTTCGACCAGCCGGATGTCGAGGCCAGCAAGGTCGGGACACGCGAGCTGACGGACAACTACGAGAAGACCAGGACCCTGCCGGCGCAGCACTCCATGTTCGAACAGGACGGCGTGGCGCTCTACGCCGACCCGCGCAACGCCGACGAACTCGGCCGTCACAATACCCTCGACGGCTACCTGAAGAGCCACTTCGGGCGCCTCGACGAGGGCGACTACGCCGCCTTCCTGGCCTACGTCGATCGCACGCCGGAGGCGACCCAGGCCATGACGGAGATGCGCCGCGTCGTGCGCGACCAAACCAGGGCGGCCACCTGCGTCGGCTTCGGCCCGCGATTCCAGCACTCGACCGGCCAGGCCTACAAGGGCGGCCCCAACAGCGGGGTGTTCCTGCAGATCACCTGCGACGACCCGCATGATATCGACGTTCCGGGCCACAGCTACAGCTTCGGCGTGGTCAAGGACGCCCAGGCCCGCGGCGACATGGATGTGCTGGTCGAGCGCGGCCGGCGGGCGCTTCGCATACATCTGAAAGACGCTGTCTCGGGCCTGCCGCACCTGGCGCAGGCGATCCACGACGCCCTCGGCTGAAACCTCGGAGAGATCCCACCCATGGAAATCGGTATCGTCGGCCTCGGACGCATGGGCGGGAACATCGGTCGCCGGCTGATGAAGGCGGGCCATCGCTGCGTGGTCTACGACGCCAATGCCGACGCGCGGTCCGCTCTGGCCAAGGACGGCGCCGAGGCGGTCGGCTCGCTCGTCGACATGGTCGCGGCGCTGAAGCGGCCGGCGGCGGTCTGGTCAATGTTGCCGGCGGGCGAGATCACCGAGACGACGGTGGAGGCGCTGGGCCGCCTGATGAGTTCCGGGGACGTGATCATCGACGGCGGCAATGCGTTCTATCAGGACGACATCCGTCGGGCCAAAGCGCTAGCCGCCAAGGGCGTCGACTATATCGACTGCGGCACCTCCGGCGGAATCTGGGGCATGGACCGGGGTTACTGCCTGATGATCGGCGGCCCCAAGGCCGCGGTCGATCGCCTCGATCCGATCTTCAAGACGCTCGCCCCTGGAATCGGGGACATTCCGCGTACGGAGGGACGGGAGGGCAGCGATGCGCGGGCCGAGCTCGGCTACATTCACGCCGGGCCGAGCGGCGCCGGCCACTTCGTCAAGATGGTGCACAACGGCATCGAGTACGGCCTGATGCAGGCCTATGCCGAAGGCTTCGACATCCTGCGCAACAAGAGCTCGCAGGATCTGCCGGAGGATCAGCGCTTCACCCTGAACATTCCCGACATCGCGGAGGTCTGGCGGCGTGGAAGCGTGATTTCCTCCTGGCTGCTGGATCTCAGCGCCATGGCCCTGGCCAAGGATCACGATCTCTCCAGCTTCTCGGGCTATGTGCAGGATTCCGGCGAGGGACGCTGGACGGTGGAAGCCGCCATTGAGGAGGCGGTGCCGGCCGAGGTCCTCACCGCGGCGCTGTACACGCGCTTCCGCTCCCGCCAGCAGCATACCTTCGCCGAACGAATGCTGTCGGCCATGCGCTTCGGCTTCGGCGGACACGTCGAGGGCCAGGAAGCGATGGACCCGGAGCGCCCAACGCCGAAGGCGGCGGAGTAGGCCATGCCGGACGATTCAACGATCCACGAACCCAATAAGCCGCGGGCTACCGGCGAGCCGCATCACAAGCTCAAGCCCGCAGACCCCTGCGCCATGGTGCTGTTCGGCGCCACCGGCGACCTATCGAAGCAACTGGTGATCCCCGCGCTCTACAACCTTTCGGCCTCGGGCCTCCTGCCCGAAAACTTCGCTCTGATCGGAGTGGCCCGCGGCGAGGATGTTGAGAGCTGGCGCAAGATGCTGCGCGACAAGCTGACGGAGCTGGTGACCGACAAGTCCGGCACCTTCAACGCCGACCACATCGACGAGAAAGCCTGGAAGTGGCTGTCGGAACGGATGTCCTTCGTTCAGGGGGATGTGACCGTTCCGGAGGTGTACAAGGACGTCGCCGCCGCCCTGGGCGAAGCGGACCACGCGCATCGCACCAACGGCAACGCGTTCTTCTATCTGGCCGTCACCCACCTGTTGTTCGGCACGATCGTGCGGAACCTGGGCAATGCGGGCCTCGTCGACCAGCCGCCGGAGGGTAGCGGCGAGCCGAAGCGATGGCGCCGCGTGGTGATCGAAAAACCGTTCGGATTCGATCTGCCGTCGGCCCGGGCGCTCAACGCCGACATTCTGAAAACCCTGGGCGAAGACCAGATCTTCCGCATCGATCACTTCCTCGGCAAGGACACGGTGCAGAGCATCATGGCCTTTCGGTTCGCCAACGGCTTGTTCGAGCCGATCTGGAACCGTGACCGCATCGACCATGTGCAGATCACCGCCGCTGAAACGGTCGGCGTTGAGAAGCGGGGTGACTTCTACGAACATACCGGGGCGCTGCGCGACATGGCCCCCAACCACCTGATGAGCCTCCTGTCGCTGGTCGCCATGGAGCCGCCGACAGGCTTCGACGCCGCCTCCGTGCGACAGAAAAAGGCCGAGGTGCTCGCCGCCATACCGCCGGTCGCGCCTTCGGACGCCGCGCGCGGCCAGTACGACGCCGGCGTGGTCAGTGGCATGAAGAAAGTCGCCTATCGCGCCGAGCCGGACGTGGCGAAGGACTCCACGGTCGAAACCTACGCGGCGCTCAAGCTTGAGATCGACAACTGGCGCTGGTTCGGCGTGCCGTTCTACGTCCGCACCGGCAAGCACCTGGCCGCCCGGGTCACCGAGATCGCTATCCGCTTCAAGCAGGCGCCCTACGCCGTCTTCCGAGACACGCCGGTGGAGAAATTGCCGCCCAACTGGCTGGTGATGCGGATTGCGCCGGATGAGGGCGTCTCGCTGCAGTTCGAAGTGAAGCGCCGCGGCCCGGCGGTCGAACTTGCGCCCGTTAAGATGGAGTTCCGCTACGACGACTGGTTCCCGAAAGAACCGAACGTCGGTTACGAAACCCTTCTCTATGACGTGATGATTGGCGACCCGGCCCTCTTCATGCGGGCCGACATGGTCGAGCACGGCTGGCGGATCGTGCAGCCAGTTCAGCTCGCCTGGGCGGCCGAGCGGCCGGACTTCCCAAACTATGCCTCGGGAAGCGAAGGGCCAGAGACGGCCAACGCACTGATCGCCGGTTCCGGCGACCGGGCCTGGCGGTCGTTGACGGGGCCGGAACGGTCGCCCGCGTGACGGCCCCGCGCGACATCAAGCTGCTGATCAGTGACGTCGACGGCACGTTGGTGCCCTACGACAAGACGCTGTCGGCGGACGCCCGCGCCGCAGCGGCCGACCTTCATCGCGCCGGCGTCGGGCTGGCCTTGACCAGCTCGCGGCCGCCGCAGGGCATGCGCATGCTGATTGAGCCGCTCGGCCTCGATCTACCCCTAGCGGGCTTCAACGGCGGCTTGATCGTCGATACCAAGCTGAACGAGATCGAGAGCCACCCCATCGCGCCAGCAGCCGTCGAAGCGGCGCTCCGCATGTTGAAGGACTCCGGGCTCGACGTCTGGATCTATGCCGACACGGGGTGGTTCGTGACCCGCGCCGACGGCCCGCACGTGGCGCGCGAATCCTGGATCGTCCAGCTGGATCCCAAGATCGCGGCGCCGGCGGCCAACGGCGCCCTGGGCCGAGTGTTCAAGATCGTCGGCGTCAGCGACGACTATCCGAAGGTGGCCGCGGTTGAGGCCGCGGTCCAGCGCCAGCTCGACGGGGTCGCCAGCGTTTTCCGCTCGGCGGACCATTTCCTGGACGTGACGGATTTGAAGGCGACCAAAGGCTGCGTAGCGCTCAGCCTCGCCAGGCGATTGAACCTCTCGCGCGCGCAGATCGCCTCGATCGGCGATAGCCCCAACGACGTCTCGATGTTCCGCGAGAGCGGCTTCTCCATCGCCATGGGCAACGCCAGCGACGAGGTGAAGGCCAGCGCCGACGCCGTAACCGACAGCAACGAGCATGACGGCTTCGCCAAGGCCGTCCGTCGCTTCGTGCTCTCCCTGGAGCCGACAGAAGCCGAAGACCGGAGCCCGTCATGACGCCACGCGTAAGGGAAATCCTCAGCTGGTACGGCGCGGACAATCCGGGGACGCTGGCAAACCTGGCCCGGATCCTGAACCATGGGCGGCTGGGCGGCACGGGCAAGCTGGTCATCCTGCCAGTCGATCAGGGGTTCGAGCACGGCCCGGCCCGTTCCTTTGCGCGCAACCCCGCGGCCTATGATCCCCGCTATCATTTCGAGCTGGCGATCGAGGCCGGTTGCAACGCCTATGCGGCGCCCCTCGGTTTCATCGAGGCTGGCGTTCGCGACTACGCCGGCGACATTCCGCTCATCCTCAAGCTGAACGACGCCGACTCGCTGCGCGAGGACGCCGATCCCAGCCAGGCCCAGACCGCCGACGTGCAGGACGCCCTGCGCCTGGGGGCCGCGGCCATCGGCTTCACCATCTATCCAGGATCGGTGGCGCAGTACGATCTGTTCGAACGGGCGCGCGCCCTGGCGGCCGAGGCCAAGGCCCTCGGCCTGGCGGTGGTCATCTGGTCGTATCCGCGCGGCGGCGAGCTCAGCAAGGCCGGCGAAACCGCCATCGACGTGGTGGCCTACGCGGCCCAGATCGCGGCCCAGCTGGGAGCGCACATCATCAAGGTTAAACTGCCCACCGATCACATCGAGCTGGCGGCGGCCAAGACCGTCTACGAACAGCAGGGCATCCCGATCGCGACGCAGGCGGAACGGGTGGCGCATATCGTGCAGAGCGCCTTTGCCGGCCGCCGCATCGTGATCTTCTCCGGCGGCGCGGCGATATTCGACAATGACGCTCTGCATGCCGAGTTCGAGGCCATCCGCGATGGCGGCGGTTTCGGCTCGATCGTCGGACGCAATTCGTTTCAGCGCGCCCACGCCGACGCGCTCAAGATGCTCGACGACGCCATGACCGTCTACGCCGATCCGAGCGGTCAATCATGACGGCGACGGACCTCTATCCGCTGCGTTTCGAGCCCAGGTTTCAATATCGACTCTGGGGCGGTCGCGAGCTCGGCGCGTTCATGGACGCCGATCTGCCGGGTTCGGATCCGATTGGCGAGGCGTGGATTCTCAGCGATCGGGACGATTTCTCGAGTCGGATCGAGAATGGGCCGCTGGCGGGCCAGACCCTCACCGACCTGATGCGCGACCACAAGGCCGATCTGCTGGGCCGGCAAGGGGCCCGGTTTGAGCGTTTCCCGCTGCTGCTCAAGTTCCTCGACGTCGAGAAGATGCTGTCGGTGCAGGTCCATCCGCGCGACGACCAGACCAAGCTCATCCCCAAGGGCGACACGGGCAAGACCGAAGGCTGGGTCGTCCTGCAGTCCAAGGCGGAGGCCCGCGTCTACGCCGGGCTCAAGCCCGGGACGACGGCGCAGGATTTGCGGGCGCTCGACATCGCCAACGTCGACGCCCGCCTCGCCAGCTTCCAGCCCCAACCGGGCCAGGCCGTGCTGATCGAGGCCGGCACGGTGCACGCGCTCGGCGACGGGGTGATGGTGTTCGAGATCCAGGAGAACAGCGACGTCACCTTCCGGCTCTATGACTGGGGCCATGTGGACGCCAAGACCGGCAAGTCGCGCCCCTTGCAGGTCGACGAGGCGTTGGCCTGCGTCGATTTCGACCGCGGCGCGATCACGCCGGTCCGACCGCAACCCGAAGCGACCGGCGGGGCCGAGAGGTTGTTCGACAATGCGCACTTCAAGCTGGTGCGGTGGCAGGGCTCGGGCCCCTTCCCCGTCGGCGCCCCGTCCGAAGCCCGCGTGCTGGTCTGTGCGGACGGCGCCGGCGACGTGGAGATCGGCGCGCAATCGGCGCCGATGAAGCGGGGCGATGTCGTGCTGGCGCCGGCGGCGATCGGCGCCGGCCGCTTCGTTCCCCAGGGATCGGCGACGGTCCTGGAAATCGCTATTCCGGAGGTTCGATGAAAAAGCTGGCCATCTTCGATCTCGACGGCACCTTGGCCGAGAGTAAGCAGGCGCTCAGCAAGGACGTCGGCGAGTGGGTCGGCAAGCTGCTGGATATTTGTCGTGTCGCCGTGATCTCGGGCGGCGCGTGGCCACAGTTCGAGAAACAGCTTCTGGCCAACCTGCCCAGCGGCGAACACCTGAAGCGCCTGTCCCTGCTGCCGACCAGCGGCACCCGGTTCCTCAGCTACGACGGGACTTGGCGCCAGCTTTACGCCGAGGATTTCGCCCCGGACCAGAAGACCAAGATCATCAAGGCGCTGAACGACGTCTTCCATGCTTCCGGCTACGTCCCTGCCAAGCACTGGGGCGAGGTGATCGAAGACCGGGGGAGCCAGATCACTCTCTCGGCCCTGGGTCAGGAAGCGCCGCTGAATGAGAAGAAGAACTGGGATCCCGACTTCAGCAAACGACGCGAGCTGAAGGCCAAGCTCCAGCCGCTGTTGCCGGAGTTCTCGATCGGCATGGGCGGCTCGAGTTCGATCGACATCACCCGTCCCGGTGTCGACAAGGCCTATGGCATCGGCAAGCTCAAGGAGGTGTTGGGCGTTGATATCGCCGACATGCTCTTTGTCGGGGACGCGCTTTTCGAAGGCGGCAACGACTATCCGGCCCGCAGCACGGGGGTGACCTGCATCCAGGTCGCCGGACCGGCGGAGACGCAGAAGGTGATTGAGGCCATCGTCGCCTGGCAGGGGGCGGCATGATCCCGTTTCAGATGAAGCGTCTCGGCGTCCTGATGGAGCCAGACCCCGCGCGGCCAGAGGAGGTGGAGGGGGTGCTGAACCCGGCCGCGATCCGGGGCCCAGACAACGAACTCTATCTCTTTCCCCGCTATGTCGGGCGCGGCAATCATTCGGAAATCGGCATCGCGCGCGTGAAGTTCAACGCGGCGGGCGACCCTGTGGGGGTGGAGCGCCTGGGGATCGTCCTCAAGCCGGAAACCGACTACGAGACCTGGCCAGATGGGCGGGGCGGGGTCGAGGATCCGCGCATCACCTTCCTCGAGCCGCGCAACCACTATGTAATGACCTACACCGCCTGGTCACAGCACGGGCCTCGCGTCGCCATCGCCCGCTCGGACGATCTGTTTCATTGGGAGCGCCTGGGTCTGGCTCACTTCACGCCGTTCGAGGGGGTCGCGGTCGAGAATGTGGACGACAAGGACGGCGTCGTGTTCCCGTCATTCATCGAGGATGCGCACGGGACATTGTCGGTCGCCATGCTGCACCGACCGTTGTTCCCGGGCACTCGGCCCGAGGAGATCGCAGACCCGGCGGTGGCCTCACCGTCGGCGCCGGGGCTGCAGAACATTTGGATTTCCTACTGGCATTGGCGCGAGCATGAGCACCGGCCGGAACCGTCCGGGCGCCAGTTCGTCGCCCATCGTCGCCTGGCGCAGCCGATGTTCGACTGGGAGGCTCTGAAGATCGGCAGCGGCGCGCCGCCGGCCCTCTGCGAGCACGGTTGGCTGTTGATCTATCACGGGGTGCAACTGGCGCCGGACTCCGCGCCCGACCACCCCAAATACCGCTATTCCGCCGGCGTGATGATCCTCGATCGCGAGCGGCCCCACAATATTCTCTATCGGTCTCCTGAGCCGATTCTGACGCCGGAGTTACCGGAAGAGCTGATGGGCGTCGTGGACGGGGTAGTCTTCCCGACCGGCGTCGACCGCCGCGATGACATCGGCCAGCCGCGCCGCTTCGACGTCTACTACGGCATGGCCGACAACCGCATCGGCGTCGCCACGCTCAACGTTCCGGAGGTCCTGCCGGCCATGCCCCACCCATAGGGCTCAGTGGGCGATGGCGCGGCGAAGCGTTTCGGCCGGGCGCATGGCGGCCAGCAACTCATCGAGGTCGAGAAAGCCGAACGCCACCGAGCTGTCGGCGACGCCATAGGGCATGAACAGCCGACCCCCGTGGGCCAGGGCGCCACAGGTGTAGACGACATTCGGCACGTAGCCCTCGCGATCCTCATCCGAAGGCGAGACAATCGGGTGAACCGTGCGGCCCAGAACCTTGCTGGGATCAGCCTTGTCCAGCAGCACCGCCCCGATCGAATATTTGCGCATGGCGCCGACCCCGTGGGTCAGCAGGAGCCAGCCTTCGTCAAGTTCGATCGGCGCGCCGCAATTGCCGATCTGGACCAATTCCCAGGGATAGAGAGGCGCCAGCAGCGGCTCGCCTTCCTCCCAGGTCAGCAGGTCCTCCGACCTTAGGTAGAAGAGCCTCTCGCCATCCTGGCGCCCGATCATCGCGTAGGCGCCGTCGATCTTGCGGGGGAACAACGCCATGCCCTTGTTGCGAGCGGCCGGCCCTTTCATCGGGTGCAGCTCGAATGTCCGGAAGTCGCGCGTCAACATCATCTCCGAGGCGATGTTGGTGCCCGAATAGGCTGTGTAGGTGCCGCAGTAGAGTCCCTCGTCCTCGCCCTGCATTCTCACCATACGCAGGTCCTCGAGGCCGTTCCGCTGCTGTTGGGTGATTGGGAAGATGACCGTGCCCGAGAGCGTCGATTCCTCGAACCGGGTGACGGTGGTCACCTGGCCGTTCTCCTCACAGGCCCGAATCGTCTCGCTCGCGGCCACCGAGAAGGGCGGCCGCGGCGCGAGTTCAAAACCGCCGAGGTGATCGAGAATACCTTCGCGGAACGCGATCGACGAAATATGACCCTCCCCGACCGCTCTTAGCGACAGCACCACCCGCAACGCCCCCTCCACGAGGCCGGACTGGTCCGGGTGCGGCGCAATCGACGGATTCATCAGGGCCGCCGAGGCGAACGAATACTCGTGGCAAAAATAGGCCCCGATCAGCTCCTTGCGCTGGGGCGGCAGCCCGCCATCGAGATGAAGCTCGTTCTTGACCTGTCGATAGCGCTCCAGGAACACCTGCCGGGTCTGCCAGTGGCGTTGCTCGAAGTCTTTGTGCACCAGGGCGAGCTCGGTCTCGCAGGTGCGCGTGTCCATCGCCAGCACGGCCGAAACGATGCGATGGGCGCGGGACATGTCGGTCGGATGAAGCGACCGGGGCTCGGGCGCGATCTGGAACGGGCGGACGACGACACGGCCAGGCTCGGCATGCAGCCGGATGGGCAGAATTTCGATCACTTCGACCTTAGTCTAGCTGAGCGGATGCGCCGCCGTCTTGGTCGTCTCCGGGCCGCTGGCGAGGATCCTGGCATAAGCGCAGGTCGCCAATTGCACGGAAAGGACCGATTCGGCCCCCATGTTATAGTTAGGGCCGCGCCAAGTCAGGCCGTCGAAGCATTCTCCCGCGGGCTGGGCCACCTGCACGCCCAGGGTGTTGCCGCCAAAGTACCAAGCGTAGGCGCGCTCGCATTCCTCCACCCACTTGGCGTCGTGGGTGACGAGGTAGGCGGCGTCACAAGCGTCGATCGTCGCCGCCGCTTCGACCGGCTGCTGGTCAAAGTGCGTGCGGGTGTGGAGCGGCTGGCCGAAGTCACCCGTCGGAACCGGCTCGAAGAGACCGTCTTCCGAGGTTTGTCGGGCGCAGAGCCACGTCAAGGCTTTGACGCCGGCCTCGATCGCCGCCGCGTCCGCCAGAGCCACGCCGGCGCGGATCATGGCCTCGGGCAGTCGAGCATTGTCGTAGGCAAGCGACGACTCGTGCCAGGGAGCCTCGTCGGCCTCGCGGTCGGTCAGCAGCTGTTTGAGCGCGGCCAGCTTGATCCGCGCCAGCTCGAGCACGCCGTCGTTGTCGATGCGCGCCTCCACCAGCTCCGCCAGCCCCAACAACACGAAAGCGATCGATCTCGGCGACGCGAGGTCATGCAAATGAGGCAGGACTTCGGCGACGAGGGCTTCCGCCCAGCGGCGGAGCGACGGCTCGGTGGCGTGAGCCAGGATCTCGGCCACGGCCCAGAACGATCGGCCGGTGCTGTCCTCCGAGCCTGCCTCCTCGAGCCAGGCGCGTTCATAACTCATGAAATTGCGGAAGCGCCCGCGGTCCTTGTTCCAGGCGTGCTGCACGAAGGCCGCGTATGTGTGCGTCAGTCGACGCCGCTCCTCATCGGCGGGCGCTGGCCATCGGCTCATCAAAAGTAGGGCGCGGGCGTTGTCGTCCACACAATATCCGTGCCGCCGGTCGGGAATGTCGAACAGGCTGTGCTGCAGCATTCCGCAGTCGTCGGTCATCCGGCGGACGCCATCGAGCGCGGGTGTCGGCCGAGTCGGCGTCCTGGTCGCTCCGCCAGCCGCACGCAGCGGCTCGGCCTGAGACAGCACGGCAAGCGCGTTCTCGGCAAAACAACTCCAAATCGTGCCCCGTGCCTTGGCGTACAGGCGCTCGCTCAGCGCTTGGCGCATGTCGGGCCGCTCCAGCAGTCCGGTGACCTCCTGGGCGATAGCTTCGCTGTCACGGAACGGCACCAGCCGACCCTCGCCGCCGCCGAGCAGTTCCTGCGCGTGCCAGTAGGGCGTGGATACGATCGGGATGCCGAGCGCCGCCGCATAGGAAAGAGTGCCGGAGGTAATCTGGGCGGCATTGAGGTAAGGCGAGAGATAGACGTCGGAAGCCTGCAGGTGTTCGAGCAGGCGCGGGGTGTCGGCGTACTCGTCGATGAGCCGCAGATGCCGTTCGACCCCAAGCTCGCGGGCGAGCTCGAGGAGGCTCATGCGGTAGCGCTCGCCCTCGCGGGCGATCAGCCGCGGGTGGGTGGCTCCCAGGACGTCGTAGACCACGTTCGGGCGGACAGCGGCGATGGCCGGCAGCGCGCGGATGGCGATCTCCAGCCCCTTGTTGGGAGACAACAGGCCGAAGCTGAACAGGCGATCCCGGTCGGCGAGGCCCAGCCTCTCCTTGAACGGTAGCGTTGGCCGCAGCGGCCGGTCCGGCGCGCCGTGGGGGATCACCGCAATCTTGTCGTCCGGAACCTTCCAGGTCTCGCGCAGGATCGCGCGGCCGCGCTCAGCCATCACGATCAGTCGACTGGACCGAGCGAGCAACCGCTCGAACACGCGGCGCTGGTCGGCGTCCGGCCGATCGAGCACGGTGTGCAGCAAGCTGACCACCGGCCGGTCGATGGCGCCCAGCAGCAACATCAGATACTCGCCCGCAGGACCGCCGTAGATGCCGAATTCGTGCTGCACGAAGAGCACGTCGGGTCTGGTCTCGCAGATACGGGCGGCGGCGGCCCGATAGTCGCCGGGACGCTGGTCGACGATCTCGAGAGAGACTTCTGGCGGATAGTCGTACGGCCCGTCCTGGTCGGTCATGGCGAAGACTTCGCAGCGCAGTTGAGGCCGGGCTGCGACAAGACAGTCGTGAACGTCGCGGGTGAAGGTGGCGAGGCCGCAGCGCCTTGGCGGGTAGCTGCCGATCAGGACAATCGAGCCTGGCTCCCGAATCCCCTCCGCAAGGGTGAAGGCGGATTTGACCAATCTCAGGGCGTGAGAACTCATTGCGCCATGCCTCACTACGCTCGACCGCAAGGCGGAGCCTGCAGGATATTAAAGAAAAATCGGGACCGTGAAGACCTTGAGGTCCAGGCGGGCCCCTGTTTTCACGGGAGCATTTAGGCAACGCCTGCATAGGGCAGGAGTTCCATGCCCGGCGACTCTACACCCGATCGATCGGGCCCCTTCGTCAATAATGCACAATCTCGATGCACAATCTCGAAATCGGCCTGGAGAATGAGCCGCGAGGCCGGCGAAGTTCACGCAAGGAAGATGCTCGTGGGGCGCGCGATGGATGTCAGCTGTGGGACCATCCACTGCTGCTTCCTCCACATCCGGAGGGTTGGCAAATCTAACCAGCTGTTAGCACTTCGACCTGCATCCTGGGCAGGCTGCCAAATGGCGTCTGTGGCGGGCGAGGGTCTGCTTCAGCATTCGGTCGGCCAGGGGTGAGGGTCATCGAGGTCGGCCGCGGCCGAACCAGGTGGCGGACATTTTGAGGATCTAGCAATGCCGCGCTCGCGATTGGAACCCGCTCGCGACCCGGAGGTCCCGCGAGGCTCGGCGACCGCCGGACCGAGCGGTAAGCAGGTCCGGAACCAGCGCGCTGTGAAACCCGGGTCAAACGCCCCGTCGCCGATACCTAAGGTGAAGTTCTCAGCGAGATTGGCGCGCCTCCTGGCGCGTATCTGGGCCTACCTGCGGGGACCAGGTTGGGCGGCGGCTTCCAAGGCGCTCAACGGGTCCGAGAGCTTTCTCGCCAAGGCTCAAGACTGGCTCGTGGCCGCTCTGCGTCGAAAGCCGGAGCCGGAACCCGAGCCGGAGCCGCGCGAGACCCCGGGCAATCTGCGTTTTTCCGATCTCGATCTCGACGACCCCGAGGACGCGCTCCACGCCCTGCGCCGCGCCTCGCGCGTTCCGCCCCACCGGCGCCACATCGATCTCGAGCCGGACAAGTGACGACCGGACGCCGGACGGCCTCCAGAGGCGGCGCTCTTCTCAGGCCACCGCGCCCTTGAAGGCGTCGCGCAGTTCGCGTTTCAACACCTTGCCGATGGTTGAGCGGGGAAGGCTGTCGACGAGTTCATAGGCCGAGGGCCGCTGGGTCTTGCCGACCTGCGTGGCGACGAATTCGGCCAGCTCCGGGATCGACACGGCAGCGTCGGAACGCAAGGTGATGAACGCCACCGGCGTCTCGCCCCAGCGCTCCGAAGGGACCCCCACGACCGCAGCTTCCAGCACGGCCGGGTGCCGGACAATCACCGCCTCGATGTCGGACGGATAGATGTTGAACCCCCCCGAGATGATCATGTCCTTCTTGCGGTCCATCAGGGTCAGGAAACCATCTTCGTCGAAACGGCCGACGTCGCCGGTGCGGATGAAGCGCTCGCCCGCGGGGCTGACCCATTCGGCGGCGGCGGTTTTCTCCGGTTGGTTGTGATAGCCGTTCATCATCGCATCCGAGCGACCCACCACCTCGCCGATCTCGCCGGCCGCAACCTCCTTGCCGTCTTCGTCGATCAGGCGGATGTCGGCGCCGGGGGCCGGCTGGCCCACGGTGTGCAGCTTGTCCGGATGCTCATGCGCCAGCAGCACGAACGAGCCGCCCCCTTCGGTCATGCCGTAGTACTCGATCAACCCGCCCGGCCAGCGCCGCAGCACATCCGCCTTGAGCTCGGCCGCGAACGGGGCCGAGGTCGAGAATTTCATGCGGAATGCAGAGAGATCGAAGCGCTCGAACTCCGGCAGGGCCATGATGCGCCGGTACTGCACGGGCACCAGCATCGCGTGGGTGACGCGGTGTTTCTCCGCCAGCGCCAGGAAGCCCTGTGCATCGAACTTCTTCATCAAGACCAGGGTCGCGCCATGGGCCAGGGTCGGAAACACGCTCACCAGGGTGGTGTTGGAATAGAGGGGGGTCGAGGCCAGGGTCACGGCGCCGGGGCCATAGCCGGAGTTGGCGCCGCGCGAGATGTGCCGCCAGCGCATGGCATGGCTCTGGACGATGCCCTTGGGCGCTCCTGTCGTGCCAGACGAATAGATGATGTTGAACGGCCAGGCGGGCTGGAGCTCCACGGGTTCGGGTTTGGCGCCAGCCGGCGGCAGCCAGGCGGCGAAGGCCTCGCCGGCGCCAGATCCGTCCAGGGCGATGCGCCGCGCCTGGATCCGGTCCGCGACCGGGGACATCAGCTCGGCCACGCCGGCGTCCAGGAAGAACAGCGGCGCGGCGCAGTCGTCCAGCATCATGATCAGCTGATCCGGCGTCGAGGACGGCGCCAGGGGCGAGACGGCCACGCCAGCTTTCAGGCCACCCAGAAACACGGCCACGTATTCGATCGAGGAATAGCCGCAGACAGCGACGGCCTGGGTCGGCTGAAGCCCGTCGCGCTGCAGGCCGGCGGCGACCCGCTCCATGAGCGCGTTCAATTCCCGGCGGGTCACCGATTGCTCGCCGTCGATGATGGCGATCGCGTCCGGCTGCTCTTCGGCCTGGGCGGCGATCAGCTCGGGCAAGGTCCCGAACTCCAGATCGAGAAGGGCGTCGACGGTCATGGCGGGCTCCGAAAGACTGGATGGTGGCTCCGTCTGTCTAGCGCTAACTTGTGCTCAGTTGGAGGCGTGGAAGGGGTGGACTGCAGCGTCAAACTGGCGGGCTGGCGGAGATGACGACCCAGCCCTCGATCACCGGGCAATCCGCGGTCGCCGTCGTCACCGGTGCGACCGGGGGCATCGGCCGTTGGATTGCGCTCGGCCTGGCACGGGCCGGATATCATGTAATTCTGATCGGGCGCGACCAGGTTCGCGGCGAGGCTGCGCAGGCCTGGATCGCCGGTCAGGTGCAAGGGGCCAGCACGGAACTGCTGATCGCCGACCTGTCATTGCTCGCCGCCACACGTGACGCGGGCGCCCTGATAGCTTCGCGCCACGCGGAGATAGCCGTGTTGGTGAACAACGCTGGCGTGTTCGAGGCCAAGCCGGTCACGACCGCGGAAGGTCACGACCGTGTGCTCGCCACCAACCTGCTCGGCCCGTTCGTCCTCACCGAGGCGCTGCTGCCGTCACTGAGGCGCGGCGCGCCGGCGCGGATCGTCAACGTCGGCTCGTCAACCTCCGACAGCGCCCGGCTTGATCCGGACCATCTCGAACTCGGCCGGCGCTGGACGATGCTTGGCGCTTACAGCCAATCCAAGCTTGCCCTGATGATGACCACGTTTGCCCTGGCCAGGCGTCTGGCGGACGCCGGGGTGGTGGCCAATGTGGTGCATCCGGGCACGGTGGCGACAGGATTGGTGCGGACCGGCGGGGTCATCGGCCTGGTCTGGCGATGCCTGGCGCCGTTGGCTCTGACCGAGGAACAGGGGGCTGAGACGCCGCTGCACGCCGCCCTGGCCCCTGAATTTGCCGGCGTCAGCGGCGTCTATCTCAAGAATCGGCGGATCGCGCCGCCAAACCGGCAAGCTCTCGATCCGGCTCTGATAGAGCGCGTGTGGACGGCGACGGAACGTCTGACGGCTTCGCCCCAAGCCCAAGCGTGAACAGCGCCGCCGTCATCGTCAGTCGCCGTTCCAGCCACAGATGCGCGCTCCATTCCCGCGCTCCCTTGCTGAATGGACCGCGGACGCTGAACACACGCTGCGAGGGCGTGAACAAGGTCGGCTCCTGCAGCTGGTAGGCGTCCCGATCTCGGGTCAATTGCCGCTCGATCCCCATCTGGCCCATGCACCAGGCGATCAGGCGGGGCGCCACCCGGGTCGCCAGCGAGAACGCCGCGGCCGTGCCGCTAATCGTCATCTCCGGCCGCCCGCTAACCACGGCCAGCCAGATGCCCTGCGCCACCACCTCGGGCTGATAGACCGGCCATGCAGGGCGGGCGGGCCAGCCCATGTGGCTGGTGGCGTGGCTGAAGTAGGGCGTGTTCACCGCCGGCGGGAAAACCGTGCCCACCCGAATGAGGCTGCGTTCAAGCTTCAGTTCGCCCTGGATCGCTTGGCCGAAGGCGCGCACGGCCGCCTTGGCGCCGGCATAGGAGGACATCAGCGGCAGGCCGTGGAAGGCGATGGCCGAGCAGACATTGACGATGTTGCCCCGGCCGCGCAGCCGCATGTGGGCCAGCGCCACCCGCGTGCCGTTGACGGTGCCATGGTAGGTGACGTCCGTGACGCGTTGGAACTCCGCTTCGGGGACGTCGCCAAAGCGGCCGTAGACGCCGTTGCCGGCACAGTTGATCCAGACGTCGACCGGCCCGAGGGCGGCTGCAATCGTCTTCGCGGCTTCCGCAAGGGCAGTGCTGTCAGTGACATCTGCCTGGGCGATGGCCGCTCGGGCGCCCGCCGCTTCCACATCCCGGCGGGCGGCCGCCAGCCCCTCGGCGCCGCGGGCGATGAGCCCGACGCGCCAGCCACGCCGGGCGAACAGGGCGGCGGTGCAGCGGCCGATGCCGGACGATCCCCCGGTTATGACCACGACTCGTGCAATCATCTCGCCCAATGCCGAGGCCTTTTCCACCTAAAAGCCTTGTCGGACGCTGCCAAGCACAGCGCCTCCCGGCCCGTGCCGCGGGGCCGGCCCTAAGGCCTTAACGCGCGAGCCCCGAAATCGGTGCTAGGTCGCTCAATCTAACAGACTTGAGCCGGTCGCCACATTTGTGGACGCCCCCTAAGCCCTGGGCTCACGATCGACCGCGGCGAGGACGGGTCGGTCGACCGAGAGCGGCCCCGAGCTCGAGAACAAGTCGGGCGCAGCGGCGCCGGCCGGGACCGCGAAGCTGGCCATGGCCTGGA
>Ga0302311_10000919_pt1 | contig 35374 bp, 20 predicted proteins | sample III_Palsa_N1_3_FD_200449 | JGI IMG/M metagenome (GOLD analysis project Ga0302311, IMG submission 200449) | Peat permafrost microbial communities from Stordalen Mire near Abisko, Sweden - III_Palsa_N1_3 | ecosystem: Environmental > Terrestrial > Soil > Palsa > Peat permafrost | place: Sweden... | reverse complement strand
CATGGCGGGCATTGCCTACAAAGCCAAGGTAGTTCCGGTCCGTGTGCTGGGCCATTGCGGTGGCTACGACAGCGACATCAATGACGCCATCGTCTGGGCAGCGGGTGGTCATGTGGACGGGATTCCAGACAATCCGAACCCGGCGCAGGTGATCAACATGAGCATCGGTGGCGACGGTGCATGCTTGGCGGACGACGATGCTGCCATCGCGATTGCCAAGGCCAATGCTCTGGGTACCACCGTGGTAGTGGCAGCCGGCAACGACGGTGACGACGTCGCCAACAGTTCGCTAGCCAGCTGCCCGGGTGCGATCACGGTCGCCGCCACTGGTATCACCAGCAGGCTGACCTTCTATTCCAACTACAACATCCCTGGCGAGAATGTGGTGGCGCTCGGCGCGTTCGGTGGCGGCGTCTATCCCGATGATGCGGCAACCGGCGCGCAGTTGAATCCGGAAGGCTTTGCCTGGCAGGCGATCAACACCGGTACGACCACACCGAAGGCCAGCCCGGGTGGCGATACCTACGGCGGCATGGCAGGTACGTCACAGGCTACGCCGCATGTCACCGGTACGGTGGCGCTGATGCAGAGCGCACGTATTGGTGCGGGCTTGCCCCTGCTGACGCCGGCTGAAGTGCGCAGCATCCTGCAGAGCACGGCCCGTGTGCCGAACGTGTCCCCGGATTCGGCCAAGACCTTCGGTGCCGGCATCCTCAACGCAGGTGCTGCCGTGGCTGCTGCTGCGACATATGGCACCGGTGACGGTGATGGCGGCGGCAATCAGGACACTACGATCCCGCTTGCCAACGGCGTCACGCTGACGGGCCAGTCCGGAGCGACCGGGTCCAGCACCGTCTACAAGCTGGACGTGCCAACTGGTGCGCTTGCACTGACCCTGCGCACGCTCGGCGGCACCGGCAACGTATCCATCTACGTCAAGGCGGGTTCCGCCGGCAGCGCTACCAACTATGACTTCAAGTCGGCAGCAAATGCCGGCAACACCGAGTCGGTGGCGATCTCGCGTCCGGTGGCTGGGATCTACTACGTCACCGTGGTCGGTGAGGCTGCTTACACCGGCGTAAGCGTGATCGGCAGCTACGTCGCACCCAAGTAAGCCCCTCGACGCATGCAACACCGGAGACTCCGCCCGCATGGGCGGAGTCTCCCACGCACCCACAGATGAAATGTGCTGGTGCTGAAAGTGGCTGCAGTGGCAAGCATGGACTTCAGGTCTGGCAATAACCGGCGCGGAAGTCTGCGCCACGCGTATCGAAAAGACCTGCCAGACGGCAGGCAAAAAATCATGTCGTTCGACGCGCGCTTGCTGCGATAGGTGTGCGCCGAATTCGAAAAATTCCATTTGGGAGCGGTGTCTTGAACAAGATCTATAGCAAGGTATGGAACAAGTCGTTGGGCATGCTGGTAGTGGCCTCGGAGCTGGCTCACGCGAACGGCAAGGGCACTACCACCAAGCGCCTGCGCGCCGCTGCTGCAACTCTGGCCGTTGGTATGATGATGGCAGCCAGTTCGGCGTATGCCGCTGCGGGCGTCACCCCTTGTGATTCGCTCTACCCCGCAGGTCACCAGCCGACCGCGACTGGCACCGATGCGCTGTCGTGCGGTTATGAAGCCGCAGCGGGAGGTGCCTACGGTCTGGCGCTCGGCTACCTTGCCAAGGCCAACAATTATGCGGCAGTCGTGCTGGGCGCGAATGCCGCCAGCAATGGCGATTACTCGACGGTGGTCGGCAGTGGCGAGCCGACCTTCATCAATCCCGATGGCAGCAATCGCGGCAATTTCGCCGGCATGTATGGCTCCGCCTTTGGTTGGGCCGCGCAGTCAAACAATCGCGGTACCACGGCTCTGGGCGCCTACGCCCATGCGGGTAATGCGCTACTTGGTGCCGGTGCCGAAACCTATGACGCCGCCGTGGGCTATAAGGCCGGTGCCATAGGTGGCTACAGTACCGCCATTGGTCCGTTCACCCATGCCGACGGTCTGTTGAGTCTCGCTGCCGGTGGCAGTGCTAGCGCCAATGCCCAGAGTACGGTTGCGCTAGGTGCTTACAGCCAGGCCACCGGCGTCAACAGTGTTGCTTTGGGTCAGGGCTCGGTGGCGGACGCCGACAACACGGTCTCCGTGGGCAGCGCAGCCACACAGCGCAGGATCGTCAACGTGTCGGCCGGTAAGGTGGGCACAGATGCGGTGAACGTGGATCAGCTTGATGATGCAACGCGCTACTTCATGGCCAACTCGACTGGCACTGATGCGCAGGCGTTGGGTTCGGACAGCGTGGCGATTGGTCCGGCAGCGAAGGCCACCGGTACCAGTGCGATCGCCGTTGGCAACGGCACTGTCGCCGATCAGTGGGACATCGCGATGGGAGAGGGTGCCCAGGCGCTTTCCAACACGGGCGGAAACGGCGCTGGGTCGATCGCATTCGGCTACAAGGCCTTCGCCCAAGGCGACGGTTCCGATGCCGCAGGCAACAATGCTGCGGCCCTCGCGATTGGTGCAGAAGCCAATGCAACCGCAGACGGCTCCATTGCGCTGGGTGAAAAAGCCCAGGCCACCCAGTATTACGCGACGACAGTGGGACAGTACGCGGGTGCAACGGCCCGCAATGCCACGGCGCTTGGCGGCCATTCGTCTGCCACGCAGGAAGGCAGTGTGGCACTCGGCGCGAATACTGTAGCCGACCGTGCAGGCATGAACGGCGCGGCCGAAGCGTTCTCGAACGCTGCCGTTGCCTCTGTGCAAGGAGCCGTGTCCGTTGGCGCTACCGGTAACGAACGCCAGATCACCAATGTGGCCGGTGGTACGCAAGACACCGATGCGGTCAACGTGCGTCAGTTGACGGCAGTAGATGACATGGTGACGCAGAACACCGCCGGTATCGCGGCCAACACCAACAACATCGCCACCAACACGGCTGCTATCGCCAATATCAACAACGGCGGCGGCATCAAGTATTTCCATACCAGCTCGACAAAGCCGGACAGCAGCGCCACCGGCATGGACACCGTGGCGATCGGTTCCGCCAGCGCGGCAAGCGGGACCAACAGCATTGCGGCGGGTACCCGTGCGCAGGCGACCAGCTACAACGCGATCGCCATCGGTACGGATGCTTCGGCAGATGGCCGTGGTGGTGTGGGCTCGCTGGCGATCGGAGGCGGTGACACCTCGGTGCCCGGTCGCGAGAACGTGGCAGGCAAGGCCAGCATCGCCGTAGGCTTCGGCAGCCAGGCCAACCCGCAAGGCGGTGGCGACAATATGGGTGGCAGTGCGGTCGGTGTGTATGCGCAGGCCAACAATGGCTCGTACAACACGGCCAATGGTTACAAGGCACTGGCCAACGCGCCGGGTGGCTTCCCGGACAATGCCGGCATGGCTCTCGCCAGTGGTGCGTTCTCGACGGCCAGCGGCACCGGATCGAGTGCCGTGGGCGCAGGTGCGAAAGCGACCGCCACGACGGCATCGGCCTTCGGCGCCGGTTCCAGTGCGACCGCCACGAACGCGGTGGCCCTGGGCGCTGGTTCAGTGGCCGATGTAGCCAATACGGTGTCCGTAGGTACGGTTGGTGGCGAACGCAAGATCACCAACGTTGCGGCCGGGGTGGTCAGTGCCACGAGCACCGATGCGGTGAACGGCACGCAGCTCAACAGCACCAATCAGGCGGTGGCGCAGAACACGACGAATATCGCGACCAACACGGCATCGATCGGCACGATCAACAATACGGCGGTGTTCTATACCGATGCGACGCGCAAGGCGGTGGTGCTGGGCAATGGCACGAAGCCAGTGAAGGTGGGCAACGTGGCCGCCGGTGCGGTGACGGCGAGCAGCACCGATGCAGTGAACGGCACGCAGCTCAACAGCACGAACCAGGCGATCGCGCAGCTGGGTGGTGCAACCGCGAAGGCCGCGCACCTGTTTGACGCCGACGGAGCGACGGACAACAGCGAAGATGCGCTGGCGCTCGGCAAGCACGCGGTGGCCGGTGGTGCGAGCAGCTTTGCAGTCGGCGATGAGAGTGCGGTGTACGGTTACGGTGCGTCGGCGTATGGCAAGAACACGGTAGCGCTGGGTGCAGGAAGCCAGGCAAATGTGGACAACACCTCGGCGGTAGGCTCGCTGTCCAGTGCGATGGGCAAGAGCAGCACGGCGGTGGGTTACAGCAGCACGGCCACCGCGGACAACAGCGTGGCTTTGGGTGCGAACTCGCAGGCCGATCGTGCGAACAGCGTGTCGGTGGGCACGGTCGGCGGCGAGCGCCAGGTCACCAACGTGGCGGCTGGTACGGTCAGCGCCAGCAGCACCGATGCAGTGAACGGTAATCAGCTCAACAGCACCAATCAGGCGGTGGCGCAGAACACGACGAATATCGCGACGAATACGGCATCGATCGGCACGATCAACACCACGGCCATGTTTTACACCGACGCAACGCGCAAGGCGGTGGTGCTGGGCAATGGCACGACGCCGGTGAAGGTGGGTAACGTGGCGGCCGGTACGGCCGGCACAGATGCGGTGAACGTGGCGCAGCTGAAGGCGCAGGCGGATACGACGGCGAAGGCCACGCACCTGTTTGACGCCGACGGTGCGACCGATGGCAGCGAAGATGCGCTGGCGATCGGTGGGCACTCGGTGGCGGGTGGTGCGAGCAGCTTTGCGATCGGCGATGAGAGTGCGGCCTATGGCTTTGGTGCATCGGCGAATGGCAAGAACACGGTGGCGCTAGGTGCCGGCAGCTTCGCGGCGGTGGACAGCGCTTCGGCGGTGGGCTCACTGGCCAGTGCAGTCGGTGCGAACAGTACGGCGGTGGGCTACAGCAGCACGGCCATTGCGGACAACAGCGTGGCGCTGGGTGCGAACTCGCAGGCCGATCGCGCGAACAGCGTGTCGATGGGCACGGTCGGCGGCGAGCGCCAGGTCACCAACGTGGCGGCTGGTACGCAGTCCACGGATGCCGTGAACAAGGGTCAGCTCGACACGACCAATGCGGCCGTGGTGCAGAACACGACGGCGATCGGCACGATCAACAACACGGCGGTGTTCTACACCGATACCACGCGCACGGCGGTGACGCTGGGTAATGGCACAACGCCGGTGAAGATGGGCAACGTGGCCGCGGGTGCGGTGACGGCGACCAGCACGGATGCGGTAAACGGCGGACAGCTTTACACCACCAACCAAGCAGTGGCGCAGTTGGGTGGCGCAACAGCGAAGGCCTCGCACCTGTTTGATGCTGACGGTGCGACGGACGGCAGCGAAGATGCGTTGGCAATCGGTGAGCACTCGGTGGCGGGTGGTGCGAGCAGTTTTGCGATTGGCGATGAGAGTGCGGCTTATGGCTTTGGTGCATCGGCGAATGGCAAGAACACGGTGGCGCTAGGTGCCGGCAGCTTCGCGGCGGTGGACAACGCTTCGGCGGTGGGCTCACTGGCCAGTGCGATGGGCCAGAGCAGCACAGCGGTGGGTTACAGCAGTACAGCCAATGCCGACAACAGCGTGGCACTGGGTGCGAACTCGCAGGCTGACCGAGTGAACAGTGTGTCGGTGGGCAGCACCACCCTCAAGCGTCAGATTACCAACGTGGCGGCCGGCATCGTGAGTGCCGACAGCACGGATGCGGTGAACGGCACGCAGCTCAACAGCACCAATCAGGCGGTGGCAGAGAACACGGCATCGATCGGTGCGATCAACAGCATGGCAGTGTTTTACACCGATGCAGCCCGCACGGCGTTGATGCTGGGCAATGGCATGACGTCGGTGAGGGTGAGCAACGTGGCGGCGGGTACGGCAGATACGGACGCGGTAAACGTGGCGCAACTGAAGGCACAGGCGGATGCGACGGCGAAAGCCATGCACCTGTTTGACGCCGACGGTGCGACGGACGGCAGCGAAGATGCGTTGGCGATTGGTGAGCACTCGGTGGCCGGTGGTGCGAACAGCTTTGCGATCGGCGATGAGAGTGCGTCGTACGGTGCCGGTGCGAAGGCCAACGGCAACAACAGTGTGGCGCTGGGTGCTGGCAGTCTCGCGGATGTGGACTATGCCTCGGCCATCGGTTCGCTGGCCACTGCGGCCGGTGCGAATAGCACGGCGGTGGGCTACAGCAGCACGGCCACTGCGAACAACAGCGTGGCCCTGGGTGCGAACTCGCAGGCCGATCGTGTGAACAGCGTGTCGGTGGGTACGGTCGGTGGTGAGCGCCAGATCACCAACGTGGCGGCCGGTACGGTCAGTGCCAGCAGCACCGATGCGGTGAACGGCAGCCAGCTGCAGATCACCAATGATGCGGTGGCGCAGAACACCACCAATATCGCGACGAACACGGCGTCGATCGGCGCGATCAACAGCACGGCGGTGTTTTACACCGATGCCAGCCATACGGCGGTAATTCTGGGCGACGGCAATGCACCGGTAACGCTGGGCAACGTGGCGGACGGGAGTGCCATCCACGATGCGGTGAACAAGGGCCAGCTGGATGCGGCCGTGGCCAACATCGCCGGCGGTCTGGGTGATCTGGCCGACAGTGCCGTGAAATACGATGACAGCGACGATGAACAGGTCACGCTGGCTGGTGCCAATGGCACCCGGATCAGCAATCTTCAGGCCAGCAATGTGTTGAGTGATGCCGCCACGGTGGGGCAGATAAATGATGTGCTGAGTGTCTTCGGTGGTGGTGCGATGCTGCAGGCAGGTGGCGGCATCAGCATGCCCAGCTTCGCAATCCAGGGCGGCACCTACAACAACGTCGGCGATGCATTGGGTGCATTGGATACGGCTCTGGCTGGTGCCTGGTCGGGTATCAGCGATATCGACAACCGCGTGAGTGTGCTGGAACAGAACTACGCCAGCGGCGGGACCACCAATACGCACGTGGCGACGGATGGTCCAGGCGATGGCAGCGATTCGGCCAGCGTAGTGCCGGGTTCCACGGGTGTGGCTGTCGGTTCCCATGCAACGGCGGGCGGCGATCACGGTACCGCCGTGGGTGGTGACAGCTACGCGGCCGGCCCGAACGACACCGCGATTGGCGGCAACGCCAAGGTGAACGCCGATGGCAGTACCGCCGTGGGCGCCAACACCGCGATTGCGGCAAGTGCGACCAATGCGGTGGCGGTGGGTGAGGGTTCGTCGGTGACGGAAGCTTCTGGCACGGCGCTTGGTCAGGGCAGTTCGGTGACGGCCGTCGGTGCGGTGGCATTGGGTCAGGGTTCGGTGGCTGACCGTGCCAACACGGTATCGGTGGGTACGGCGAGCAACCAGCGCCAGATCACCAATGTGGCCGCCGGTGTGCAAGCGACGGATGCGGCAAACGTCGGCCAGGTGCAGGAAGCGCTGGTCACGGCGAAGACCTATGCCGATGCTGGCGACCAGCAGACCTTGCAGAAGGCGAATGCGTATACCGATCAAAAGGTCGGCAGTTTCGCCACCACCAGCGATATCAATGCGCTGCGAGACGAGGTCAACGGCCAGTTCCATGCGGTGGACAAGCGCATGAACCAGGTGGGCGCGATGGGCACGGCGATGGCGCAGATGTCGTTCAGCACACAAGGCGTCAACACGCCGAACCGGGTTGGTGTGGGCGTCGGCGGCTACCACGGCGAGGCAGCGTTGTCGGTCGGTTACTCGCGGCAGCTGTCACCGAAGGCGAACCTGACTTTCGGTGCTGCAGTCAGCGGTAACGAAGCTTCCGGCGGCGTGGGCGTGGGCTTCGGCTGGTAAGCACGCGACGGCCCGGTTTGCCGGGTTGCTGAGTACGACAAAAACCGGTGCCCTTGCGGCACCGGTTTTTTGTGCCGGAGAGTTCAATTATGCAGGGCCGGCTGAACCGTTTCAGCATTGCTCTAGGGCATGCTCGCCTGTTGCTGGCTGGATGTGATACCAATGGCGTTTACCGCGTGGACGTCGAGGGGCGTTGACGGGGCAATCGCAAGAATTTGAGTGGGGTGGATGGATGTCGGCAGTCATTGAGCCGGTGGCCAGCGAGGCAGGCAAGGTGGTGGACGATCGCGAAGCGGAAGTCTGTGCATGGCTGGTTGCGCGTGGTCGCCTGAAAGACAGCGATTGGGGTCGCGCTCGCCGGTTGCACGAGGAATCTGCCGAAGGCACGCTGACCACGTTGATGGCGCGGCTCGGGCTGGTGTCCGAGCGTGATCTGGCGGAAGCGTGGGCAGAACTGCTGCAGGTGCCGCTGCTGGCCGCACGCGATGCACCCGAGCTGCCGCCACCCGATCTCGAATTGTCGCTGCGCTTCCTCAAGCAGCAACATGTCGTGCCCGTGCAGGACGAGAAGGACGGCCTGGCTTTGATCGTGGCCGATCCGGCCGATCCGTATCCGTTGCAGGCGGTGATGCTGGCGGCCGGCCGGCCGGTCGCGCTGCGGGTGGGACTGCGTTCGGAAATCGATGGCCTGATCGAACGTTATTACGGTAGCGGTCGTTCGGCGATGGGCACCATCGTGGAAAATCTCGACGGTAGCGCGGCCGAGGAGGACGACGTCGAGCACCTGCGCGATCTGGCCTCCGAGGCGCCGGTGATCCGGCTGGTGAACCTGATCCTGCAACGTGCGGTCGAGCAGCGTGCATCGGACGTGCACATCGAACCATTCGAGAATCATCTGAAGGTGCGTTACCGCATCGACGGCGTGTTGCATGAAGTGGAAGCACCGCCATCGTCATCCACCGCGGCAGTGATCTCGCGCGTGAAGATCATGGCGCGCCTGAACATCGCCGAGCGTCGGTTGCCGCAAGACGGCCGCATCCAGTTACGCGTACAGGGCAAGGAGCTCGACCTGCGCGTGTCGACCGTGCCGACCAGCTTCGGCGAATCGGTGGTGATGCGCATCCTCGATCGCGAATCGATCGTGTTCGATTTCGCCTCGCTCGGTTTCACCGACCATTTCCAGCAGCGCTTTGTCGACGTGCTGGATCGCCCGCACGGCATCCTGCTGGTGACCGGCCCGACCGGTTCGGGCAAGACCACCACGCTGTACACCGCGCTGTCGCAGATCAACACGCCGGACGTGAAAATAATCACGGTCGAGGATCCGGTCGAATACCAGATCGAGGGTATCAACCAGATCCAGGTGAAGCCGCAGATCGGGCTCGATTTCGCCGGCGCGTTGCGCTCGATCGTGCGCCAGGATCCGGACGTGATCATGATCGGCGAAATGCGCGATCTGGAAACCTGCCGTATCGCGATCCAGTCCGCGCTCACTGGCCATCTGGTGTTGTCGACGCTGCACACCAACAGTGCGGCGGGTGGCATTACCCGACTGCTCGACATGGGTGTCGAGGATTACCTGCTCGGCTCGACCGTCAACGGCATCCTGGCGCAACGGCTGGTGCGCCGACTCGATCCGGAAACCGCGACCTCGTACGAGGCATTGCCGGAAGTGATCGAGCAGTTCGAACTTGAGAAATACACCGACGAGCGGCCGATTCGCTTGTGGAAACCGGGCAGCAGTGCGGCCAATCCCAGCGGCTATCGCGGTCGTCGCGCGATCATGGAATTTCTGGTGATGACTGACCCGCTGCGCCGGCTGGTAATGCAGCGTGCCGACGCCGGCGAGATCGAGCGCCTGGCACGCGCCGAGGGCATGCGCACGATGTATGAGGACGGCATCGCCAAGGCTGTGGCCGGCATCACCACGCTGGAAGAGGTCCTGCGCGTGTCGCAGGAAAGCTGAGATGGCGCAGTTCCGTTACAAGGCGGTCAGCGATGATGGCGAGATGCTTCAAGGTCAGATGGAGGCAGCTAGCGTCGATGAAGTGATCGGTCGCCTGCAGGATCAGGGTCACACCCCACTGGAAGCGCAACCGGCCGATGGCGCGGGTGGTGGCAGTGGCTTGGCGGCGTTGTTCAAGCGCGGTCCGTTCACTGGCGACCAGCTGGCGCAGTTCACCCATCAGCTGGCGACCCTGCTCGGTGCTGGCCAGCCGCTGGATCGCGCACTCAGCATCCTGCTCGATTTGCCCGAGGGCGAGCATGCCAAGAAGCTGGTGGAACGCGTGCGTGATCGTGTCCGCGGCGGCAACACGCTGTCCTCGGCGCTGGATGAGGAACATGGCGTGTTCCCCAAGCTGTATGTCAGCCTGGTGCGCGCCGGTGAGGCGGGCGGCTCGCTGGAGGAGACGCTGCGCCGGCTCGCCGATTATCTGGAGCGTTCGCAGGCACTACGTGGCAGCATCGTCAATGCACTGATCTATCCGGCGTTCCTGATGGTCGGCGTACTCGGCTCGCTGGTGCTGCTGCTGGCCTATGTCGTGCCGCAGTTTGTGCCGATCTTCGCCGACATGCAGGTACCGATCCCGTTCATCACCCAGGTGGTGCTGGCGCTCGGCAATGCGCTGCAAGCGTGGTGGTGGCTGATCCTGCTGCTGCTCGGCGGCGGACTGTTCGTCTGGCGTGCGCGGCTGCGTGATCCCCAGGCGCGACTGGCGTGGCATACCCGGTTATTGACCCTGCGGCTGGTCGGTCCGTTGCTGTTGAAGGTGGAGACCGCGCGAATCGCGCGCACGCTCGGCACCTTGCTGAAAAACGGCGTGCCACTGCTGGGCGCATTGACCATCGCGCGTCAGGTCACCGCCAATCGTGCGTTGGACAAGGCGTTGAGCGAAGCACACGAGCAGGTCAAGGGTGGCAACGGTTTGAGCCTCGCGCTGGGCCAGTCGAAGCTGTTCCCGCGGCTGGCGATGCAGATGGTGCAGGTGGGCGAGGAAGCCGGACAGCTCGACACCATGCTGCTGAAAGTCGCCGACACTTTTGAACTTGAGTCCAAACGAGCGATCGATCGTTTACTGGCTGCGCTGGTACCGGCGCTGACCATCGTGATGACGGTGATGGTGGCCTTCATCATGGCGGCGATCCTGCTGCCGCTGCTCAGCCTGACCAGCAATATCCAGTAACCGCAGCGCCACACGTATTTCTGTTGACCACTTTGAGGTGACACCATGCAGTACAGGCAACCACGACGGATCGGCTCCAACGCCGGTTTCACCCTGCTCGAAATGCTCGCGGTGATCGTGCTGATCGGCATCATCGGTACAGTGGTGGTGACCCAGGTCGGCAAGAACGTCGACAAGGGCAAATACGGCGCGGGCAAGGCACAGCTGATGACGCTGAGCCAGAAGATCGAAAACTATGCGCTGGACAACGGATCCCCGCCGCAACAGCTGGAGGATCTGGTGGTGAAGCCGGCCAATGCGACGAATTGGCAAGGCCCGTATGCGAAAGAGTCCGAGCTCAAGGATCCGTGGGGCCATGCCTTTGGCTATCAGTACCCGGGGCAGCATGGCGGTTTCGACCTGATCTTCTACGGTCAGGACGGCAAGCCCGGCGGTGATGGCTATAGCCAGGACGTGGGTAACTGGCAGTAAGACATGAAATCTTCGCGCGCCCGAGGTTTCACTCTGCTGGAAATGCTGGCGGTGATCCTGTTGATCGGCATCGCTGCCGCCGCCGTGTCGATTTCGGTGACGCAGGGGCTGGCCAGTGCACGCATCAACGCGGCCAGCAGCGAGCTGGCCGGTGCGCTGCGGGCGACCCGTGCGCAGGCGATCGTGCGCGGGCAGGAACAGAACTTCGACGTGGACACCCGCGCCGACACCTACCGTAACGTGAAGCAGCAGGACGTGCGTTTGCCCAAGGGGCTGCGACTCAGCATCACCAGTGCGAAGGACGACCAGCCGAACGACCATACGGGACGTATCCGCTTCTTCCCCGATGGCAGTTCCACCGGCGGCCGCATCACCTTGCAGAGCGGCAAGCGCCAGTGGCATGTCAATGTGTCGTGGTTGACTGGCGAAGTGCGCGTGGTCGATACCGTGGCGACGCGATGAACCGCTCGCTTCCAAGGCTGCAGCGGGGTTTCAGCCTGCTCGAAGTGATCGCGGCGATCCTGCTGCTGGCGATCGCGTTCACCGCACTGATGAAGGTGGCTGGCGCCTCGATCAGCCTGAGCCAGAATGCAGCTCAACACAGCGAGGCGGCCATGTGGGCGCGCAGCCTGCTCGACAGTGCGTTCGTGGGGGAGTCGGTCAAGCCGGGTGCCAGCTCGGGCCGGTTCAACCAGGAGTTCCGCTGGCATCTCAACGTGACGCCATGGAATCAGGCCGGGACCTCGGCGCCCGATGCGTCACTGCATCTCTACCAGCTTGATCTGGACGTGCTGTGGGGGCAGTCGGTGCATCCACACTCGGCGCATTTCAGCACGTTGCGGCTGACTGGCCCGGATGTTGGCGGCAACAACACCGGCAATGCGCAGGGCAGCCCATGAAGCGTGTCGCCGGATTCACGTTGCTGGAGGTACTCGCATCGTTGGTATTGCTGGCACTGCTGCTGGTTGGCGTGTATTCGGGCCTGCGTACTGCCACCCACAGCGTACGCTCGGGTACCGCAGCGATCGAGCGGATTGACCAGGTTCGTTCTGCCGAAGAATTCCTGCGACGCGAGCTGGCACAAAGCCTGATCCAGCCGATCAGCCACAATGATCGTGGCGAGGCCATCTATTTTGTTGGCAGTGCGCGCGAGATGCGCTACATCGCACCGTTGCCAGGCTATCTCGGCAAGCTCGGTCCGCAGCTGCAACGGTTGCAACTGGTCGATGACGGCAACCGTGGCCTGCGGCTGGAGTTGAGCCTGGCCGTACTGCCACCCGATGGGCAGCCGCCCAAGCCATTAGGCGATCCGCAGGTGCTGCTGGACCACATCAAGGGTGGCAGCTTCAGCTATCGCGGCGTCGATGGAGACGGCCATCCGGTGCCATGGTCCGGCGCGTGGGCCGATGGCCGGGCGCTACCACAGCTGGTGCGCATCGAATTGCAGCCTGAAGGCAACCAGGGTTGGCCGCGGCTGGATGTGCCGCTCCGCGCCAATCCGTTGAGCAGCAATGCGCTAAATGCCCTGCCGCAGGCAGGCTTGCGCGGCGGGAGTTCGCCATGAGGCGACCGCTGGCCCGGCGTGCCAACCAGCGCGGGGTGGCCCTGCTGCTGGTGTTGTGGGCGTGCACGTTGCTGGCCATCCTGTTGGGCGGCTATGCCGCACTGGCGCGTACCGAAGGCCTGCAGGCTCGCTATGAGTTTGCCCAGACCCAGGCGCATTACGCCGCCGAAGCGGGCCTGATGCGTGCGGTTTACGGATTGCAGAATCCTGACCTGAAACAGCGCTGGATCGGTGATGGACGTACTTATCCGTTCCGCTACGACAACGCCACCATTGTGGTGACGGCGGTCGATGAGGGCGGCAAGGTGGATCTCAACAGCGCCACGCCCGATGTGCTGCAAGCCTTGTTTCAGGCCGCCGGGATGCAACTGGCGCCGGCCAAGGCGCTGGCGGACAACGTGGTGGACTGGCGCAATCAGGTCAGCATCATCGGCGCAGCGGAGACCCAGCGCGCCGCCTATGCGGCTGCCGGGCGTGATTACGGTCCGCGGCATGGGCCGTTCGCCAGTATCGAGGAACTGCAGATGGTGCTGGGCATGACGCCGGCGGTCTATCGCACGGTGGCACCGGTGGTCACCATCTGGTCCGGCAACCAGAGTCCGGATTCGAACACCGCGCCGCCGCTGGCACTCGCAGCGATTCCGGGGATGACCCCGGAGCAACTGAGTGTGATCCAGGCGACCCGTTTGCGGAATGCGAATGACCCGAGTATGGCTCTCAACAACGGAACCACGCATAGTATCCGGTCAGAGGCCACGCTGGCCGACGGCACACGCGCCGTATTGCGCGCCACGATTCGTACACAGACGGGACGGAGCAGCACGCAACCGTATACGGTGCTGCGCTGGCAGGAGGGGAGCGAGGAATGAGTAGTACGGCAATGCAGTCGTTGCGGCCGCTGGTGGATCGTCTGCGTCGTGGCTGGCGTGCTTCGCCGTTGCCGGTATTCTTCGGTTGGTGGGCCGGTGAATTGCGCGGGATGCTGCCAGCGCGCTGGCACAGCTGGTTCGGAGGCGGGTCGGATTGGCATTTGCTGCAGTACACGGGCACGCAGTGGACGCTGCGCCGCGCCGGTTACAGTGCGGTACTGGCGCGTTGGGATGACAGTGCCGAGGCGTCTGCGATCGACGCTGGTACCGGTCAGGCCGCAATGAATGCGGTACTTCAAAAAGTGGATCGCGATGATCTGCGGCTGGCGCTGCTGTTGCCGTCGGCCGCCGTGCTGAGACGCGCGCTGGTGCTGCCCGTTGCGGCACGCGACAACCTGCAGCAGGTGATGGCTTTCGAAATGGATCGGCAAACCCCGTTCAGCATGGCTCAGGTGTATTACGCGGCACGCGAGCTGCGCGGGTCAGCGGCCGCCGGGCGATTCAATGCGGAGCTGGTGGTGGTCACGCGTGGCATGCTGGATCCCGTGCTGGCGCAACTGCGCACGCTCGGCGTTTCGATTGACGCGGTGGATCTGGCGGTCGAGAACGAGCGCCTCGGCGTCAACCTGCTGCCGTCGGAGCAGACGCCGCGCCATGTACGGCCACGCCAGCGCCTGAATCTGGCGCTGGCGGCGACTTGCGTGCTGTTGCTGGCGCTGATGCTGGGCCAGTGGCTGCACAATCGTCAGGCGGCGCTGGCGCAGATGCAGGCCGAAGTTGAGGACATGCGCGGCGAGGCGCAGCAGATCGGGTCATTGCGTCAACAGCTGCAGGACAATGCCGGTGCTGCCGGGTTCCTGGTCCAGCGCAAGAAGAACACCGTGACCATGCTCAGCCTGCTGCAGGATGCCACGACGCGACTGCCGGACAGCGCGTGGCTGGAGCGCTTCAGCGTCGACAACACCGGCCAGATCGGCATGCAGGGACAGAGCCTGCAGGCGGCGAAACTGCTCGATGTACTGAAGGACTCCACGCTGATTACGCAGGCCAGCTTCCAGGGCAGCATCCAGCCCGATCCGACCAGCGGCAAGGAGCGCTTCTACCTGGTCGCGCAGTTGCGTCAGCCGAATGTTGTCCCGGCAAAGCTCGCTGCCGCCGCGTCGACAGCCGCCGGTGGTACGCCATGAAGATGGTCGCGCTGAAACCACGCGACAGCCGCATCGCGGCGATCCTGTTGCTGCTGCTGGCGCTATTGCTGGCTTACTTCGTGCTGCTGCATTGGTGGTTCGTGGCACCGTTGCGGGAGATCGGCAGCGAGATGGCCGACCTGCGCGACACCCATAGTCGTTATGCGGCAGCGATCGCCGAAAAGCCGGCGTTGCAGCAGCGCCTCGCTACGCTCGGTGCCGGGCAGGCCGCCAGCAGTGCGTTCCTGGCCGACGATGATCCGAACACGGCTGCCGCGGATCTGATGCAGCGCGTAGTCGACGTGGTAGCCAGCAATACCCATGGCGGCAATTGCGTGGTGAGCCAGAAGATGCCATTGCCGAACCCGCCGGTGACACCCGGCGAGCCTTATCGCAAGGCCGCCGTAAGCATCAATCTGAGCTGTGATGTCGAATCGCTGGCGAATGTCCTGCATGCGCTTGAGCAGGGGATGCCTTACGTATTCGTCGACGATCTCAGCATCTATCGCAATCCGGTGGCAGCGCAGCAGAACCATGGCGCAGGACTGGAGGTGCAGTTCACACTATCCGGCTACCTGCGTCCTGCGCATGCGAATCCGGCAACTGCCCCGACGAGTGAGCCGGCCAGCACGCAGCCCGGTCAGGGAGCTGCGCCATGAACGCAGCCCACCAGCGCAGCCTGACCCCGGTACTCGCCGTGACCGCAGTCGTGCTTGGCGCACTATTGCTGTTGCTGCTGAGCGGTGTGGGCAGCAAGGTGCATTGGGGTGCGCAGCGGTCGCTGACACCGTTGCCGCCAGCCAGCAGTGCAGCCGGTCTGCCGGCACCGCTGCCACTGGAGCAGTTCGCCGTAGTCTGGCAAAAACCGCTGTTCAGCCCCGATCGCAAACCGGTGCCGCTAATGGCCAACCCTGGCGCCGGCCTTGGCGATCTCGAATTGAGTGGCATCATTCTTACGCCGAACTTGCGTATGGCCCTGCTGCGCGACAAGAGTGATGATCACCGAGAGGTACGCCTGCACGAGGGTCAGTCGCTGCCGGATGGCAGCGTGACCTTGTTCGAGGTGCGGCCGCGCTCGGCGCTGTTCGATACGCCGGCAGGTCGAACAGAATTGAAGCTACCGGCAGGAGCGCCCTTCGATGGGCAAAAGCCCGATGCCGCGACGACAGCTCCAGCCGATCAGAGTGCCCCTGCGGGAGCAATGATCATCACCGGACCAGGCAGCGCCGGAAAGCCGGAGGCGCGCCCCGGGAATGGCCGTGGTCCGCGCGCCAGAAATCCGCAGGAAGATCAGTCAAAGCAACCGTTTCTTGACCAGCTCAGGCAAACCATCCAGAAGCGTCGTGCCGCCAATGCCGCCGCGGCCAACGAAGGAGTACGTTGATTCATGTTCCGCAAGCCCACTCAGCAAGTTCTGCGCATCGGCACGCTGGCCGTTGCCGTGTGGTTGGCCGGTTGCGCCAGCCTCCCGCAGCCACATGACAACGGCGCAATGCAGCGCGAGGCGATGGCAGGCACACATGACCCGGTACCGGCTCCGCTGCCGCTGAACAGCGGTGCGCAGACCAACAGCGCAACCACGACGCAACCGGAGATCAGTCAAGGTAGCGGGCAGTTCATTCGGCCCACTGCCTTGAGCAATCCGCGGCCAGCGGCCAGTGGCAGTGGATCGGTGACCTTCAATTTCGAGAATCAGCCGGTACAGGCCGTCGTCAAGGCGATCCTCGGTGACCTGCTCAAGCAGAACTACACGATCGTACCGGGCGTGCAGGGCAATATTTCGTTCTCCACCTCCGAGCCAGTGAATGCTGAACAGGCACTTCCGATCCTGGAAACCCTGCTGTCGTGGACCCACAACGCACTGGTCAAACGCAACAGTGGATATGTGGTACTGCCGGAGAAGGAGGCCGTGGCCGGCAACCTGGTGCCGAGTCTTGGTGCCAACGCACCCAGCGGTGGCCTGCAGTCGCGACTGTTCCCGCTGCACTACATCTCCGCTACCGAGATGCAGAAGCTGATCAAGCCGTTTGCACGACCGGAAGCGATCCTGCTGGTGGATCCGGCGCGTAACCTGCTGGTGATGTCCGGTACGCCGGAGGAACTGGCCAATTATCAGAGCATGGTGCGCACCTTCGATGTCGATTGGTTGCGTGGCATGTCGGTGGGTGTGTTCAACCTGCAATACGCCAACGTCACCGAGCTGATGCCAAAACTCGACGACATGTTCGGCGCACACGGCGATACCCCGCTGGCCGGCATGCTGCGTTTCATTCCGATCGAGCGCACCAATGCCATGGTGGTGATCAGCACCCAGCCTGAATACTTGCAGGAGGTCGGCGACTGGATCGCCAAGATCGACCGGGGCGGCGGCAACGAGCCACAGTTGTTCGTCTACGACGTGCGCAACCTCAAAGCGTCGGATCTGGCGAAATACCTGGGACAGATCTACACCAATGGCAACAGCAACGGTGGCAGCAACGACAATGGCGGCAAGGTCGGTCCGGGCCTGAGCGGCAGTACGCTGGGGAGTGCCGACAACACCAATAGCGGAACCAGCATGGGCAGCACCGCCGGCAGCTTCGGCAGTAGTTCAACCGGCTCGATCGGCTCCACCGGTTCCACCGGTGCGATTGGCGTGCCGGGTTCGACCGGCGCGACGGGCCTGGGCGGATTGAGCAATACCGGCGGCACTTCCGGTACCAGCGGTGGTCTCGGAGGTAGCACCTCCGGTGGCCGCGACAGCAGTGGAACGGCCGGCGGCGCGGGTAGTGGCAATGCATCGAGCGACCAGCAGTACAGCTCCAGCGATGGCAGCGTGAAGATCAGCTCGGTCGACAGCAACAACCAGCTGATGGTACGTGCACGGCCCTCGCAATGGGAGGAGATCAAGACGGCGATCAACAAGCTGGACAATGTGCCGCTGCAGGTGCAAATCGAGACGCGGATTCTGGAAGTCACGCTTACCGGAGACCTCCAGTTCGGCGTGCAGTGGTATCTGCAAGGTCTCGCCGCCAGCACGCCCAACGCCTCGGGGGTCGCGACCAGCAACTATCCTGGCGCCCATCGGGATATTGCCCTGGGTCAGGGCGGTAACCAATATGGCGGTCAGCCGTTCTTCTACTCTTTTCTGAGCAGCAGCGGCAAGTTTCAGGTGGCTATAAGCGCGCTTGAGACCAGCAGCAATACCAAGACTTTGTCGGCACCATCGATGGTTGTACTCAATAATCAGGTGGCGCATATTCAGGATGGTAATCAGATACCTATCAATCAGACATCGATCATCGGCCTAGGTGGGACGACCGCCGCGAATACGACGGCCAGCACTGTGACGTATCTGCCCACCGGCGTGATTCTCGATGTGCAGCCCCGCGTGAATCCGGGTGGCTTGGTATATCTCAACGTGCATCAGCAGGTCAGTACGGCTGGCGCAGCAAACGCGCAAGGCAACCCCACCATCGCACAACGCGACGTGTCGACCCAGGTTGCCGTACAAAGTGGCCAGACCGTGTTGCTCGGCGGCCTGATTACGCAGGACGAATCCACCAGCAATACCGGTATCCCCGGACTCAACGACATCCCGTGGCTTGGCCGGCTGTTCGGCACCACCACCCGCAACCGCGACCGCACCGAGCTGATCGTGCTGATCACGCCGCGGATCATCCGCGGCGCTGAAGATGCCAAGCAGGTCACCGACGACTATCAGGACAAGTTCGAATCGCTGGCACCGCTGCGCGCGTCCGAGCATGCAGCGGCCACGATGACGGCTTCCACGGCGTCCGTGCCGGCAGTGATCACCCCGTTGTCGACCTCATCCGGCTCCGTCTCCGGCTGGCCGGAGCAGCTACAGCAGCATGCCGAAACTGCCTTGCAGAAGGCCGACTATGTCGATGCGCAGGATCTGGCGATGCAGTCGTGGCGACAGGGCACGCGGCATGGCAGCCTGTGCGAACGCAACTGGCAGGTCATCCTGCAGGCGCGTCAGCACGGCAATGACGCCAGGGGTGTCGCCGCCGCGCGCAAGCAGCAACAGGAATGCCTGTTGCCGAAGACCACCCAATAGCCACGCTGACGCGCCATGGAAGGCGCGTTGCGGCAACCGGTATCATCCGAGTGGATGAGTGCATCCACGCCCACCTTTCCGATCACCCCGCTGCTGCCGGAGATTTGCGCCTCGCTCGCCGCGCATCCCCGACTCGTGCTGGAGGCGCCGCCGGGTGCCGGCAAAACCACCCAGGTACCGTTGGCACTGCTCGATGCGGCTTGGCTGCATGGGCAGAAGATCGTGATGCTGGAGCCACGGCGCATCGCTGCACGTGCAGCCGCGCAGTTCATGGCGCAGCAGCTCGGCGAAGAGGTCGGTTGCACCGTTGGCTATCGCATCCGCTTCGAGTCGAAGATAAGTGCAGCGACGCGGATCGAGGTAGTTACCGAAGGCATCCTCACGCGGCTGATCCAGGACGATCCGGAACTGGATGGCATCGGTGCGATCCTGTTCGACGAATTCCACGAGCGCCATCTGGCCGGTGACCTCGGTGCCGCACTGGCGCTGGACGTGCAGGCCACGCTGCGCCCCGAGCTGCGCCTGCTGGTGATGTCGGCCACGCTGGATGGCGAACGCATCGCGCAATGGCTGGACGCACCGCGTATCTTCAGTCCCGGCCGCAGCTATCCGGTGCGCATCGACTATCCGCAGGCGCGTGCGCAGGAGAGCGTTGAGCATCAGCTCGCGCGCGTGGCGCGACAGGCCATGGAAGATAGTGAGGGTGACGTGCTTGCCTTTCTTCCCGGTCGTCGCGAGATCGCGCGTACGCAAGCGGTGCTTCTGCAGACACTGCAACGCGAGGATGTGGACATCGTGCAGTTGCATGGGGAGCTGTCGTTGGCCGAACAGCAGCTTGCACTGAGCCCCGTCGAAGCGGGCACGCGCCGTATTGTGCTGGCCACCAACGTGGCCGAATCCAGCGTCACCCTGCCAGGTATTCGAGCGGTGATCGACAGTGGCCTCGCGCGCGAACCGCGCTTTGATCCGAACTCCGGCTTCACTCGGCTGGAGACGGTCACCATCTCGCAGGCTTCGGCCGACCAGCGCGCCGGTCGCGCGGGTCGCGTGGCGGAAGGCACGGCGTACCGGCTGTGGCCGCAGAGCAAGCGGCTCGATGCGGCGCGCACGGCGGAGATCACCCAGGCCGAATTGTCCGGTCTCGCGCTGGAGATGGCCGCCTGGGGAAGTGTCGTGCTGCCGTGGCTGGATCCGCCGCCAGCCGGTGCGCTGGCGCAGGCACGTGAACTGCTGATCAGCCTCGGCGCACTTGACACCAGCAAACGCATCACCGCGCTGGGTCGCCAGATACTGGAACTCGGTGCTACGCCGCGCCTTGGTGCTGCCGCCTTGCGCGCACCGGCCGAATTGCGCGCGCTTATTGCCGATCTGCTGGCACTGATGGAGGCACGCTCGCCGTTGCGCGGCGAGCAGGCACGCAGCGATGACTTCCGCCTGCGCGTGACTGCCCTGCATGCCTGGCGCGACCGGCACAGTGCCGGCGGTCGCTCTCGCGCATCCTTCGCTCGCGACACTGAGCCATCCATGGCTGGCGCGCGTGGTGGTGCCGATGCCGGCGCGCTGGCGGCGATCGAACAGGCGAGCATGGGCTGGCGTCGTCGTCTGGAGGTCCGTAGCGCGGCGAGTGGCATGCCTGACAGCCATGCTGTGGGTGATCTGTTGCTGCACGCGTTTCCCGATCGCATCGCGCGTCGTGATGACAACCAGCCGTTGCGTTATACGCTGGCGAACGGTCGCGGTGTGCGGCTGCATGAGAACACCGCCTTGCTGGGTGAGCCCTGGCTGGTCGCGCTGGACGTGCGTTTCGAGGCACGCGACAGCCTGATCCTCGCGGCTGCGCCGCTGGATTCGCGTGTGCTGGAGCGCGACTACCCGCAGCAATTCGTGCGTGAGCGAACGCTGCGCTGGAACGACGAGCGCAACGCGGTGGAAGCATTCGACGAACAACGCTTCGGTGCGATCGTGCTGGAGCGGCGCAGCGTGCCGGTGAAAGCCGAGGACGCGCTGCCGGCCTTGCTGGCCGCAGTGCGTGCCAAGGGCATCGATGTGTTGCCGTGGAGTGAACACGCACGCCGTCTGCGCGCGCGCATGCAGGCGTTGCGTGAATGGATGCCGGAACAGGATCTGCCCGATGTCTCTGACACGCGACTGCTTGCCACGCTCGACGAGTGGCTGGCACCGTATTTGAGCGGCAAGCGCCGGCTCGATGCATTGAGCGCAGAGGAGTTGTCGCAGGCGCTCGGCGCGCTGTTCGACTACGAGCAACGACGCCTGCTGGACGCGCAGGCACCGGACAGCCTCACCGTGCCTAGCGGACAGAACCGCCGACTGGAATACGCACCCGACGAACCGCCCGTGCTGGCGGTGAAGCTGCAGGAACTGTTCGGTCTTGCCGACACCCCGCGCGTCGGCGGTGGGCGCATCCCGGTGACCCTGCACCTGCTGTCGCCGGCGGGCCGGCCGATCCAGGTCACGCAGGATCTGAAAGGCTTCTGGGAACGCACCTATCCGGAAGTGAGGAAGGAACTGAAAGGGCGCTATCCGCGCCATCCGTGGCCGGATGATCCGTGGACGGCGACGCCGACGCATCGGGCGAAGCCACGCGGTTGACCGCATGAAGCCTTACTCACGCCACGCGAATCGAGCAACGTCACGGTGAGGTTGACAGAGGAGTACGCACCATGACGCTTGCTGATCCCATGAAGATTGAACCGGTCACTCTGCGTGGCAGCATGGTGCGACTCGAGCCGCTGACGCTCGATCGCACCGCGGCGCTTGCCCGGGTGGGACTGGAGCCGGTGCTGTGGCGTTGGGTACCCACCCGGATGCACACACCCGAAGACATGCAGGCGTATGTGCTGACGGCGCTCGATGAACAACGTCGCGGCGTTTCGTTGCCGTTCGTCATCATCGATCAGGCCAGCGACCAGGTAATCGGCAGCACGCGTTACGCCAACATCGAGACCAGTCACCGGCGACTCGAGATTGGCTGGACCTGGCTCACTTCAAGCCATCAGCGCAGCGGCGCCAATACCGAAGCGAAGCTGTTATTGCTGACCCATGCGTTCGACGTGCTCGGGGCGAATCGCGTCGAGTTCAAGACCGATTCGCTGAATGTGCAGTCGCGCACGGCCATCCTGCGCCTGGGTGCGACGGTGGAGGGCACGTTCCGCAACCACATGATCATTCCCGAATCCGGGCGGGTGCGGCACACCGTGTACTTTTCGATCATCGACAGCGAATGGCCGGCGATCAAGGCAACGCTGACGGCGCGTTTGCGCGCTGCTACACCTCGGCCTTGAAGGTGCTGCCAAGCCGCGGGCCGCGGCCGAAGTAGTGGCGGAACACATTGAACAGCGGCCGATAGAGCCGTGGTTCGATGTGCGATGTGCCCGGCACCACGATGTTGGTGTGTGCATGCATCCGCACACTTCGAGTTCCAGCGTGACGTAGGCTTCGGCATAGTCGCGCTTCGAGCTGCAAGGGTGCTTCGGCAATGCGCGGCGCATTTACGTTGAGTGATGGCAATGCATGCCAGTCGGCCAGGGCGAACTTGTCCGGTTCGTGGCGATAACCTTTCGCCTGCTTCCAGGGCGGCACGGGATCGCGACCACTGGTCGGCGCCAGCCGCTCCACCGACTCACGCATGGACTCGACGGCTGGATCAGCAGGGTGTCGGGAGCGTGGGAGATGTCCATGCCGGCAGTGTCGGCGTGCGATGCCTCGTGATGCTTCGTCGCATGGCGAAGCGTCCGGCCGATGGTCTGGCTAGACTGCGCGCATGAATGATGCTGCCCCGCTCAATCGCTATCAGTTGGCCGAACTCGGCAGTTTGCTGGCCGAGCCGGCGCGTGCGGCGATTCTACTGATGCTGACCGACGGCACGTCACGACCGGCGGGTGAACTCGCGCAGGCGGCCGGCATCACGCCGGCTACCGCTAGTGCGCATCTGCACCGACTGCTCGACGGTGGGCTGCTCGCACTGCAAGTGCAGGGGCGTCATCGCTACTACCAGCTGGCGGATGAGGGTGTCGCGGCGATGCTGGAATCGCTCGCGCTGGCCCGCGCGCCCGCGTTGCACACGATGCCGGCCAAGGGCGATGCACAACTGCGCCGGGCGCGCTGTTGCTATCGGCATCTGGCCGGTGCGCTGGGCGTGGCTTTCTGCGCCACGTTGCTGCAGTGCGACTGGCTGGAGACCGATACACGTGGCCTGTGTCTGCGACCGGCAGGTGTCGAGGTACTAGCGTCGAGCGGGCTACAGCTGGCCAATGCGTCGCATTTGTATGGCCGCAGTTGCGTGGACTGGACCGAGCGCCGCATGCATCTGGGTGGTCCGCTGGGCGTAGCGTTGACCTCGGCGATGTTTGATGCTGGCTGGTTGCGCCGGGTACTGCCCGGAAGGGCTTTGCAGCCCAGCGCTGACGGTCTGCGTCGGCTTGGCAAGCTGGGCGTACAGCTCGATTGATCTTGGCCCAGGTAGCTCGCGGACCATGCAACGCGGACAGCGCTGTGCGCATTCCGCGAGCTTGTGTCGCCATCACGGTTTGCCGGGGGAAAGCATTTGGACGTCCAAAAAAAGGCCCGATCGTCGCCGATCGGGCCGGAGGACTCCTTATTTGAAACGGGAGGCGCGGCCATGCGCATCCTCGACAACCGTTGACGACAGCCGCGCGAGGCGGCTGCCGTCAGGGTGGCTTACTGCACGGTCAGGGTGACGTCGTCGAGCGTGAAGTCGGTGTTACCCGAGGACGAAGTCTCTGCACCGGTGAACTTGATGGTCACCGTCTGGCCGATGTACGCAGCCAGATTGGCTGTTTCCACCGCGTATCCGGTGTTCTTGTTCAAGTTGGTGAATGAACCCACCGTACCCAACACCTTGCCTGACGAATTCAGCACCTGCACCGTAAAGGTATCGACCGCCTTGGTCTTGGTCGTGTCGATATGCAAGTAGTACTGCAAGGTCGCAACCGTCTTGCCGCTTGGAATCGCGACCGACTGCGAAACCGTATCGGTGTGCGAAGTGCCATACCCGTCGAGCCATGCGAACCAGGTACCTGCGTGCGGGCTCTCGCTGCTACCGCAGCTGGAGCTGGTGCACAGGACGCCTGACGACAGGGTCCACGGTGTCGCCTTGCCGGTTTCGAAGCCGGTGTTGACGAGTAGCTGGGTCGGAGTGCCACCGCTGGAGACCGTCACCGATGCCGTCTTGGAGCTGGTCTTGCCATCAACACTGTCGGTTACCGTCTCGGTCACGCTGTAGGTACCGGCGGCCGTGTAGGTGTGGCTTGGGCTGGCTACGGCCGAGGTGCTGCCGTCGCCGAACGTCCACGCGTACGTACCGATGGAGCCACCCGAATCGGTGGAGCTGTCGGTGAAGGTGGCGGTCAGACCACTGGTCGTGTCGCTGAAGTTGGCCGTCGGCGTACCACCGGTGGCACCACTGGAGACCGTTACCGATGCCGTCTTGGAGCTGGTCTTGCCGCTGACGCTGTCGGTCACCGTCTCGGTCACGCTGTAGGTACCGGCAGCCGCATAGGTGTGGCTCGGGCTGGTGGTGGTCGAGGTGCTGCCGTCGCCGAACGTCCACGCATGCGTGCTGATCGTGCCGCCCGAATCGGTGGAGCTATCGGTAAAAGTAGCCGTCAGACCACTGGTCGTATCGCTGAAGTTGGCAGTCGGTGTGCCACCCGTGCTGCCACCACCGCTGACATTGCTGGACAGCCCGCTGACGATGATGCTGCCCCAACCGGTGGTGTAGTCCCAGCCCACCGCAGCCGTCTCACCGCTATTGTTGCCGGAGGTGATGTCGTGGAAGTCCGTCGCATAGTTGGCAGCAGCGGCCGTATACAGCAGTGGAGCCTCAAAGCCGAGCGCACCACCATTGGCGCCCTGGATGCGCGCCCATGAGCCAACGTTCAGCGGCGAAGCCAGGCTGGTGCCACCAATCTGCTGGTTGGCCTGACCGTCGACGATGACCAGTGCGCCGGAATCCGGGCTGGCGTCGAAGGCGATGTCGGGCACGCCGCGGAACTTGGAGGTGCCGTTCTGGCCCACGCCTGCCTGCCAGGTCGGAATCGGCTCGAAGGTGCTGGGGCTACCACCGGTGGCACCCTCGTTCTCACTGAGGTTGTTCCACACGGTCTCGCTGGTCCAGGTGGTGGTGCTGGTGGTGTACAGCTCAGTACCGCCGGCCGCGACCACATACTGCGAGCTGGCCGGCCAGCTCGGGGTGATGCCGCTGGTGCATTCGTTGGCGCCGGAGTCACCGGCGGAGACCGAGAAGGTCTGGCCCTGTGCCACGGCCTGCTTGAAGACAGCATCTTCAGTCGTGGTGGTGCCAGCCGACTTCGCATCGGTTTCGCACTCGCCCAACGAGACGTTGATGGCAACGGCCTTGTCATCCGTCACGGCCAGGTTGTAGTCCGTGGTGAGGGCGGCATCGGAGAGCGAGGCAGCATCGTAAAGGATCAGGCTTTTCAGGCCACCCGACATCGCAATGATGTCCTGGGTGTCCAGATCCCATTCGCCGTCACCGCTGGCCGAGACGGAACCGGTATTGCCGGTGCCCTCGATGGTCGGGACGAGGGACGTCAGTCCATTGGTGCTCTCGAAGGACTTGATGTCGCTGAGCACATCGCTCATCTGGCCCGACACCACGTTGCCGATCGTGATTGACGTTGCAGCGGGAAGGCTGCTGGCGCCGTAGATCTTCGGGAAATCAAGCGGGTTGTGGCCCACGGCCGTGCCGGTGGCCATTGGATGGGCAATGTTCGGTTTTGCCCGGCGCGCGAAGATGTGCGACATATGCACCGTGTCCAGACCCACCACGGACTTCACGATTCCCTGCAGCGAGGCCGGAATCATCGCGTCGGTGGTATTGCGGAAAGCATCGCGGCCGTCGTGGGTGCGCACAAGCTCGAATGAGGTGTTGAATGCAGCGCGCGCCGAGTCGGCGGTGGCATCAGCAGTCACCAGCAAGCGGTTTGGCGTGATGGTGACATTCTTGAAGCCGGCCTTGGTCAGGTAGTCCGCGACGGCCTGTGCCTGTGCCTGGGTCGGCGAGAACTGCGCGGCGAATTGTGCAGGACTCATCGAGCGCTCGGCCACCGGCGTATCGTGCTGCTGGGCCTTTGCGATAAAGCTGTCCAATTGCGATTCGTTACGGAAATTGAGCGCGACCACGATCTGCATCGGCTGCAAGGCGGGCAGGGCGCCGATGGCGGCGTCACCGTTGCGCAGTGGATTGGCATGCTGCGCCGGTAGTGCGACAAATGCGCTGCTGGCGGTGGCGGAGACCGATGCGGCAGCGGCCATGCCGATGGCTGCGACCAGTAACTTGAGACGAAAATGGCTTGGCATTTAGAACTCCCAAAGTTTTTTGAGGACGCACAAAGCCACTGGGGCCGCATGGGACCTCATGAATGAAATGCCGTGGACAGACACGGCATCACTAAGTTTTGTTGGATTTCTTTGCGATCCTGCGAGTACTGCGGCTCACCCTCCCCATATATCCCTCAGGGCTTGCACGCAGTTTCACCGGTAATGTCAAAACAGGATTTTATGACGTTGTGACAGGATCATTCGTCAAACTCCCAATCGACGAACCAATCGACGGTATGGCCCATGACAGAGGAGCGTCAATAGGACTTTTTGAGGTGACTGGTGATTGCGGTCACATAATCAATAAAGCCGGGCTTGGTACGCCTAGCGCAAATATTTTCAGCGGACCTGACACTGGAACGGTGAGGTGAGTGCACGTGCAGATGATCTGGCGGCATTCGCCAGAACTGTCATCCATTACAAGCGATATCAATCATATGGAAGATTATTTCGAACTGGGTTTGATCGCCCCTAGCGCGACAGTCTGCCGCACGAAAATGTTGCCAACCGCAGCACACGCAACTTAACGCTTTGCGTAATTTCATGCGTTTAGAACGAGATTATCTCGCCGAGCGCCGCAATATATTTCATGTCATTTTGCGAAACGAGTGCTCCGACGCTGCCTGAAAACGTTTACGACGGATTTACTTGGTTCACTTTTAATTCAGCTGAATGTGGTCCTCCGAGGACCAATGAAGATGGCAAGACGATTATCTGCGTCACCCCATTATTCCGGCGGCCGCGATCTTCCTGTGCCGGTGGGTTCCGACGAATGCAGGCCGATCAAGGCGGTGCAGCTGATCCATCGCAACGAAGAGCCGGTGGCCCGTTCATTCAGCACAGGCGGCATGCGACCATTGATGAATGACCCGAACTACCTCTCCCCGACTGGCGATCATTGGCGGCGGCCCGGCTGGCCTGATGGCGGCCGAAGCTGCGTGCGCAGCGGGCGTGACCGTCGATTTGTACGACACGAAGGGTTCGGTCGGGCGCAAATTTCTGTTGGCCGGCAAAGGCGGGCTCAACCTTACCCATGGTGAAGCACCGGCGCGTTTTGTCGGGCGTTACGGTTCACGCCAGGACGAGATCAAACACTGGCTCGATGCGTTCGATGCGGAGGCACTGCGCGCGTGGGCGCGCGGTCTTGGTGTGGAGACGTTTGCCGGCAGCTCCGGCCGGGTATTTCCGAAAGACCTGAAGGCGGCGCCGCTGCTGCGTGCGTGGCTGCATCGCCTGCGTGCCTCCGGAGTGAGCTTCCACATGCATCATCGCTGGCAGGGCTGGCAGGCACATGATGCCTTGCACTTCGCCACGCCGCAGGGTGAACGCGCGGTGCCGACGGATGCGGTGATCCTGGCGCTGGGTGGCGCCAGCTGGCCGCAGCTCGGTTCCGATGGTGCATGGGTGACTCCGCTGCAACAGGCCGGGATCGACATCGCGCCATTGCAGCCGGCGAACTGCGGGTTCGAGCTGGCATGGAGCGAACACCTGTCCAGTCGCTTTGCGGGTGCGCCGCTGAAGGCGGTGGTGGCGCACTGGACGGATCGCCGCGGCGTGGCCCATGCGCGGCAGGGCGAGTGCGTGATCAGCGAATACGGCATCGAAGGCAGCCTGATCTATGCGATCGGCGCCGAATTGCGCGAGCAACTGGCCGAGCGCGGCGATGCCCTGTTGATGCTGGATCTGGTGCCGGGTTACACCGAGCCAGTACTTGCTGGCCGCCTTGCGGCTCCACGCGGCAAGCACAGCATCGGCGACTGGTTGCGCCGGCGCGCCGGGTTGGATGCGGCGAAGTGCGCGCTGGTGTTCGAACTGACCGCGAAATCGATCTTGGTCGATCCGGCTGCACTGGCAGCGCAACTCAAGTCATTGCCGCTGCGCCTGCGTGCGCCACGGCCGGTCGCCGAGGCGATCAGCACGGCCGGCGGCGTGCGGCTGGAGGGGCTGGACGACAAGCTGATGCTGCGCATGCGCCCCGGTGTGTTCTGCGCCGGCGAGATGCTGGACTGGGAAGCACCCACCGGCGGCTATCTGCTCACCGCCTGCTTCGCCAGCGGGCTGATCGCCGGCCGCGGCGCGGCGCGCTGGCTGGGAAAGTAGCCGGTACGCGCGTTGTTCTCAGTGCTGCGCGGAGGACGTCAGGGAGGACTTCGGTGGCTCGCCAAGTTCGCTAGCCGACCAGCCGCCACCGACGTCGCCGATCAATGACACGGCATCGAGCAGGCGCTGCTGCTGCACGTTGAGCGCGCTCTGCTGCGTGCTCAACTGGGTCGCCCGGGCGGTGGCTGCGGTGGTGTAGTCCACAGTGCCGGCCTGGTATTCGTTGAACGCGATCTCGGCGCCGCGGGTGGCGTCGTGCACGGCGGAATCCAGCACCTCGGCCTGCTGGGCGAGAATGCGCAGGCCGGAAAGATCGTCCTCCACATTCTGGAACGCAGTCAGTACGGTGCCACGATAATTGGCGATTGCGGCTTCGTAGTTGGCCTTGGCCGCGGCGACCTCGCCATGGCGTGCACCGAAGTCGAACAGGGTTTCGCTCGCGTCGGCGCCCAGCGACCAGACATGGTTGGCGATGTGCAGCAGGCCGGCCAGCGGTGATTGCGAGAAACCGTCCGCTGCCGATAGCGAAAGGCTCGGGTAATAGGCAGCAATGGCGATGCCGATCGCGGCGTTCTGCGCGGCCATCTGGCGTTCGGCGATCGCGATATCCGGGCGGCGCTGCAGCAGGGTAGAAGGTACGCCGGCCGGAACCGTGGGCAGCGTTGGCAATGTCATGCTGTGTGGAATGTCGAGCTCTTCCGGGTTCTTGCCGACCAGCACCGCAATCGCGTGGGCGTACTGCGCACGGGCGACGCCGAGCGCGAGCAGGCTGGCCTGCGCGTTCTCCAGCTGGGTCCGCGCACTGATGACGTCGGAAGGCGCGATGGTGCCGGCGGTGCCTTGGTTGGCAATCACGCGCAGATATTCCTTGTAGGCATCGACGGTCTTCTGCAGCAGGTCGATGTTGGCGTCGCTTACGCGCAGCTCGATGACCGCCGTGGCCAACGCGGTCTGCTCGGACAGGGTGGCGTTCGCCAAGGTTGCCTCGCTGGCCTGGGCGGTCGCCTTGTTCTCTTCGATGGTGCGGCGGACCTTGCCCCACAGATCCGGCGCCCAGCTGACATTGCCTTCGAGCGAGCCCGCGCTGCTGATCGATCCGTTGCCGTTGTTGCCGAGACTGCTGCTGGCGCCACGCTGCCTGGTCGCCGAGCCGGTGACGCCGATCGTGGGGAACAAGCTGCTGCGTGCCACCTGCACCTCGGCCAGCGCGGCCTGATAGTTGGCGTAGTCCTGGCGCACGGTCTGGTTGGAGACCGATACCATCGGCTCGAGCTGATTGAGCAGCGGATCGTTGAAACCGGTCCACCAGTCACCCTTCGGCGCCTCGGCCGCCGGCGCCGCCGCCGTCCAGCCGGGTAGTTCCTTGTATTGCGGCGCTGTGGCCACCTGCGGGCGGTGGTAGTCAGGGCCGACCATGCAGCCGCCGAGCAACAGTGCCAAAGAGGCAGCCAGGGTCGTGTGGAGAATCTTCATGTTCATGCGCTCGCGTCCGATCTGTTCCACGGCAGGGTGGCGGACCACTTGGCCAGTCTGGCGCGCAAGCGGTCGAGGTAGAGGTAGATCACTGGCGTGGTGTACAGCGTGAAGACCTGGCTGAAAATCAGGCCACCCATGACGGTGATGCCCAGCGGCTGGCGCAACGATGCGCCCTGGCCGATGCCGATGGCCAGCGGTACCGCGCCGAGCACGGCAGCGGCGGTAGTCATCATGATCGGCCGCAGACGCACTACGGCGGCGTCGTGGATGGCCCTCTGCGGCTCATAACCTTCGTCACGCTGCAGGTGAATGGCGACGTCGATCATCATGATCGCGTTCTTCTTGACGATGCCGATCAGCAGGATGATGCCGATCATCGCGATCACCGAGAACGGCGTGCCGAAGATCAGCAGCGCCAGGGTGGCGCCGATGCCCGCCGATGGCAGGGTGGAGAGAATGGTGATCGGATGGACGGTGTTCTCGTAGAGCATGCCAAGCACGATATAGACGGCCGCCAGTGCCGCGAGGATCAGCAGTGGCATGCTCGACATCGACTGCGCGTAGACCTGCGCAGCGCCCGCGAAGCTGCCGTGGATGGAGGCCGGCAGGCCCAGCTGCTGCGATGCCTGGTTGATCGCGTCCGTAGCCTTGCTCAGCGAACCGCCGGGTGGCAGGTTGAAGGAAATCGTGGCGGCCACCAGGCCGCCCTGATGGCTGACCTGGGTGGCGGTGTGGCTGCTGGTGTAGGTCGCCAGCTGCGGAAACGGCACCAGGGTTTCGCTCGACGTGCTGTCCGCGCTGCCGCTGGAGCTGCCGCCCTTGGCATTGGAGATGGCGTTGGTGAGCTGGTTGGCCTCGGCATTGGCGTTGAGCGCATTGGACGAGGATGTGCTGCCTTGCGTCGAGCTCACCGCCGACACCTGCTGGACCGGCTGCACGAGGCTGCTCGATATCTGCGTCTGCTGGGTGCCGCTCGCATTGCCGGCGGCTGTACTGAAACGCATGCGGTCGAGCATCTGCGGGTATTGCCAGTACTTCGGCGCCACCTCCATCACTACGTAGTACTGGTTGAGCTGGTTGTAGACGGTCGACACGGTGCGCTGGCCGAAGGCGTCATACAGCACGCTGTCGATCTGGTTCGGCGCAAAACCGTAGCGCGCGGACGTGGCGCGATCGAAGTTGACGTAGATCTGCAGGCCGTTCTGCTGCAAGTCCGAGTTCACGTCCGTCATCTGGGTGCGGTCCTTGCCCAGTGCGGTCACCAGCTCGGGGACCCACTTGAAAAGTGCGGTAGGGTCGTCGCTGGTCAGCGTGTACTGATACTCGGCGGCGGACGAGCGACCGCCGATATGCAGATCTTGCGCCGCCTGCAGAAATAGCTTCGCACCGGAAACGCCATTGAGCTTGGGCCGCAGGCGATCGACCACCTGCGCCGCGGACAATTTGCGCACGGCCAGTGGCTTGAGTTCGATGAATACGTTGGCGGTGTTGAGCGCGCGGCCACCGGTGAAACCCGCCACCGAGGCGACTGCGGGATCCTTCTGCACGATCGCCTGCAACTGCGCGAGCTTCTTTTCCATCGCCTGGAACGAGATGCTCTGGTCGGCAATGATCTGGCCGATCAGGATGCCGTTGTCCTGCTCCGGGAAGAAGGTCGAGGGCACCAGCTTGATCAGCAGGACGTTGAGCACGATCAGGCCGATCAAGGTCAGTCCGACCAGCAGTGCGTGATCGAGCACAGTGGTAAGCGAGCGGGAATACGCATTCTTGAAGCGTTCGAACTGCCGCTCGTACCACAGCGCCCAGCGTGCCTTGGAGTGCAGCGTCTTGCGGTTGAGTACATAGGCGGCCATGGTCGGCGTGACCGTGAGCGAGATCACCAGCGAGAGCAGGATCGCGATCGACAGCGTCACCGCGAACTCGTGGAACAGCAGGCCGACGATGCCCGGCATCAACAGGATCGGCAGGAACACTGCGATCAGCGACAGGCTCATCGAGATCACCGTGAAGCTGACCTCGGCGCTGCCGCGCAGGGCAGCCTCGCGCACGTCCATGCCGGATTCGACGTGGCGCACGATGTTCTCCAGTACCACCACTGCATCGTCGACCACGAAACCGGTGCCGATGGTCAGCGCCATCAGCGAGAGGTTGTCGATGCTGTAGCCGAGCAGGTACATCGGCCCGAACGTGCCGATGATCGACAGCGGCAGCGCCACCGCCGGCACCAGGATCGCCCGTGGCGACTGCAGGAAGATGAAGACCACGCCGATCACCAGCAGCACCGCCATGAACAGGGTGCGCTCGGTGTCGTTCACCGCGGCGTTCACCGATTGCGAGCGATCGACGGCAATACCGATGTGGACATTGTGTGGCAGCGTTGCCTCGATCGATGGCAACACCTTGCGGATCTGCGCCACGGTCTTGACGATGTTGCCACCGGGCAGCGGATAGACGATGACGAGCACCGCGTCCTTGCCGTTGTAGAGGCCGGCGTTGCGAATGTTTTCCGCGGAGTCCTCGACGTCGGCGACGTCGCGCAGCAGCACCGGCGCATTGTTGCGATAGGCCACCACCAGATCGCGGTAGGGCGCGGCCGTGTTGATCTGGTCGTTCGAGGTGACCTCGAAGCGCTGGTCGCCCTGGTCGATGTGGCCTTTGGCGCTATTGGCATTGGCCGAACTGATCGCGGCGCGCACGTCCTCCAGGCCGATGCCGTAGCTGTTGAGCTGATCGGGCTGCAACTCCACCCGCACCGACGGCAACGCGCTGCCGCCCAGGGTGATCTGGCCCACGCCGTCGACCTGCGACAGCTGCTGCTGGATCACCGAGTCGGCTGAATCGTAGAGCTGGGCGCGGGTCAGCGTGTTCGAGGTCAGCGCCAGCACCATGATCGGTGAATCGGCCGGATTGTATTCGCGATAGGTCGGGTTGTTGCGCAACGTGGACGGCAGGTCCGCACGCGACGCCTGCAAGGCCGCCTGGACATCGCGGGCGGCGCCGTTGATATCCCGGCTCAGTCCGAACTGGATGACGATGTTTGCCGAGCCGACCGAGCTCGTCGAGGTCATTTCGCTCACGTCGGCGATCGAGCCCAGACGTCGTTCCAGCGGCGCGGCCACGGTAGACGCCATGATGTCCGGGCTGGCGCCCGCCATGCTGGCCTGTACCACGACGACCGGATAGGTGACGTTCGGCAGCGGCGCGACCGGCAGCTTGAAATATGCCAATGAGCCGGACAACAAGATGGCGACCGCCAACAGGGTGGTCGCCACCGGTCGCTTGATGAACAGTCCCGGGATGCTCACGGCGTGTGCTCGGACGCCTGTTCGGACGTCGGCTCGGGACGCTTGCGCTGGAAGCGCTGCGCCATACGGTCAAAGAGCAGGTAGATCACCGGCGTGGTGAACAGCGTCAGCATCTGGCTCAGCGTCAGGCCGCCGATGATGGCCAGGCCGAGCGGCCGGCGCAGCTCCGAGCCGGTGCCGGTGCCCAGCAGCATCGGCAACGCACCGAGCATCGCTGCGAGCGTCGTCATCAGGATCGGCCGGAAGCGCAGCAGCGAGGCTTCGAAGATCGCCTCCTCTGGCGGCTTGCCGTGCTCGCGCTCGGCCTCGAGCGCGAAGTCCACGATCATAATCGCGTTCTTCTTGACGATACCGATCAGCAACACGATGCCGATGATGCCGATCACGTCCAGGTCGCTGCCCGCGATCATCAGCGACAGCAGGGCACCGATGCCGGCCGAGGGCAGCGTCGAGAGAATCGTTACCGGGTGGATGAAACTTTCATACAGCACGCCGAGCACGATGTAGACGGCGACCAGCGCGGCGATCAGCAGGTACACCTCGCTCGACAACGAGTCCTGGAATGCCTGCGCGGCACCCTGGAACGAGGAGGTGATCGAGGGCGGCAGATGCACGGCCTGCTCGGCCTGGTTGACCTCGTCCACCGCCTTGCTCAGCGAGGCGTCTTGGGCCAGGTTGAACGAGATGGTGACCGCAGGGAACTGGGCCAGATGGCTGATCACCAGCGGCGACTGGGTGACCTTGATCGTGGCGATGCCTTTCAACGGCACCTGACCGCTGCTGCTGGTCTGGCTGGGCAGGTAGAGGTTGCCGAGCGACTCGACCGTCGGCAGGCTCTCTGGCTTGGCGACCAGGATCACGCGATATTGACTGGATTGATCAAAAATCGTCGACACGATGCGCTGCCCCAGTGCATCGTAGAGCGCGTTGTCGATCGTTGCCGCGGTAATGCCATAGCGTGCGGCCAGCTGGCGATTGACCTCGACGTCCACGCTCAGGCCGTTGTTGTTCAGATCGCTGGTGATGTCGGTGATCGAGGTGATCTTCTTCATGCGCGCGATCAGGGCGGGCACGTATTGCATGAAGGCCTGCTGGCTGGGTCCGCGCAGCACGAACTGGTACTGGTTCGGTGACACCGTGGTATCGAGGGTCAGGTCCTGCTCGGGCTGCAGATACAGCTGGATGCCCGATACGTTCGTCACTTCGCTCTGCAGGCGCCGGGCGATTTCGGCCGCCGTCGACGAGCGATCGTCACGCGCCTTCAGGTTGATCAGGAAACGGCCGTTGTTGAGCGTGGTATTGGTACCGTCGATGCCGACATACGAGGTCAGCCCGGTGACGTCCTGATCCTTGAGGATTGCCTCCGCCAGTGCCGACTGCCGTTCCACCATCGCACTGTACGACACCGAGTTGTCGGCGACGCTGATACCCTGGATCACTCCCACGTCCTGCGTTGGGAACAGACCCTTGGGGATCGTGATGTACAGGATCACGGTCAGCGCCAAGGTCGCCAGGAAGATCAGCAGGGTCAGCGTCTGGTGCTTCAGGACGACGCGCAGGCCGCGCTCGTAGCCAGCCAGGGTCTTGTTGAACAGGCCTTCGCTGATCTGCTCGAAACGGCTCGGATGCCGGTCGGCCTGCGCTCGCAGCAGGCGTGCGCACAGCATCGGCACCAGGGTCAGCGAGACCACGCCCGAGAGCACGATGGTGACCGCCAGGGTGACCGCGAACTCGCTGAACAGGCGTCCGATCACGCCGCCCATGAACAGCAGCGGGATCAGCACCGCGATCAGCGAGACGGTCAGCGACACGATGGTGAAGCCGATCTGCCCGGCGCCTTCGAGGGCGGCCTCCAGCGGCGTCTTGCCTTCTTCCAGGTAACGCACGATGTTCTCGATCATCACGATCGAGTCATCGACGACGAAGCCGGTGGCGATGATCAGCGCCATCAGCGAGAGGTTGTCGATCGAGTAGTTCAGCTGGTACATCACCGCCAGCGTGCCGATCAGCGACACCGGCACGGAAATGCTCGGGATGATC
>Ga0302311_10000917_pt1 | contig 35456 bp, 30 predicted proteins | sample III_Palsa_N1_3_FD_200449 | JGI IMG/M metagenome (GOLD analysis project Ga0302311, IMG submission 200449) | Peat permafrost microbial communities from Stordalen Mire near Abisko, Sweden - III_Palsa_N1_3 | ecosystem: Environmental > Terrestrial > Soil > Palsa > Peat permafrost | place: Sweden... | reverse complement strand
GTGGTGCCTTCGGTGCGGCGGTCTCGGGTTCTCTGCTCCTGCACTATTTCAACCGCACGATCATTTGCGGCGGTCTTAGTTCGGTCCGGCTGGAAGATCTGCGCCACGGCAGCAAGGTATTGGAACATCTGTCCGGGCAGAATCGCGATCTGGTCGCAGCCGGGGTCGCCAACGGTTTTCACGCCGCATTTCTGATGTGTCTGGTTCTGGCGATCGGCGCCGTATTACTGTCTTTAAGTTTGACTGATTTGCCATTACGCACCAAAGCTGCGCTCCACGAGATTCTGGAGTAGTCGGCAAAAGTTTTTTGCTTCTTTTTTTCAAAAAAGAAGAATTTTTCCTTTTTTTCGAGGTCAAGCATGGCGCGTCGGGCCGGTGCGATCCTATTAATTTCTCTCGCTGTTCTGGCCGCTGGCCTGCTCTATTTCGCTTTTCTCGCCAGGCTTGGCTTGTCCCGTGACCTATCGCTGTGGGCGGAGCAGCGGCGGCAGGCGGGCTGGACCGTCGCGGGAAATTTCGCGCCCCAAGCTGCCGAATTATTTGTCCCCGGCGTCGACGTACGCGGGGTCGAGATCGACGGCGGCGGCGACCTGCTGCGGGACGGCTTCAGTGTGACCGCTGATCGGGCCGTGTTGCGGGCCGATTTGCTGCATCCCCAGATCCTGCACATCACGCTTTCGGGCAATGTTTCCGTCCGTCTGGGTTCGCTACCGCGGGTGACTTTCGGGTTCGACCGGCTCACTGGCACGGTGCGGCTCGGCTACGGCGGCAAGGTTGAGACCGTCGCGATCGACGGCAAGAACCTGCATAGCACCGACCCCGCCGGCTTCGCGGTGGGGATCGTCGACGCGCAGCTGGAGCTCGACAATTTGGGGGCCACGCTCGGGCTGCGCACCGAGGCGCTGCAGGTGCCGATCGACCCCTACGGCCTGGGCCAGCATCTTTCCGACGTCACCCTGAATGCGGCGCTGATGGGTTGGCCGCCGGCCGCGGGCAGCGCCGGCGCGCGCGCCGACATCTGGCGCGCGGCCGGCGGCAAGTTCGAGATTTCCAAGTTGGTCGTCGGGTGGGGGCCGCTCGGCCTGGTCGGCCAGGCCGACATGGGGCTGGATCAGTCGCTGCAGCCCGACGGCACCGCCAATTTGCAGGTGCGCGGCTATCAGAGCGTGCTGCTCGGCCTGGGCCGGAACGGAGCCATTGCCGCCGCAGTGATCGCGGCCACCCAGCCCGGCGACGTGGCGAACTTCGATCTCCGGATCAAGAAGAGCGCGGTCAACGTCGATCGGATCCGGATCGCCAAGCTGCCGCGCATCGATTGGTGAGCATGAAAGCCGCCGTCTCAGCGCTCGCCCGGATGGGTCATCCGGTGCACCACGCCTGGCAGCAACAGCGACAGTTCCGCCATGATGTTCCGGCCTTCGCGTTCGCTCGCGGCGGCGATCGCCTTCGCGGCGTCGACGCCCAAAACGGCCCGCAATTGCTCCGTGGTCACCGGCAAAATCGGCCCGACCCCGGTCCAGGAGTGGATAATCCCGCCCAGCCCGGCGCGCTCGAAGCGCGACACCAGCCCCGGCAGCCCGCCTAGGCCGGTGGCGTCGCCAGGGGCGGCGGGGCCGCGGAACAACGCCGTGAAGAGGCCCTCCACCGAGTGATCCGCGTTGTGGAAGTGGGCGTTATCGACCAGCTGCGCAATGATGTTTTCGAGAAACGGCATGGTTTCCTCCGCGTCGTTACCATCTAGATGGAAGATTATACATTAAAGCGGAATAGCATCACGTCGCCGTCGCGCACGACGTATTCCTTGCCTTCAACCCTGAGTTTGCCGGCTTCGCGCGCGCCCGCCTCGCCCTTATAGGCGATGTAATCTTCATACGCCGTGGTCTCGGCGGCGATGAAGCCGCGCTCGAAATCGCCGTGGATCACGCCGGCCGCCTGGGGCGCCTTCATCCCTTTAAGGATCGTCCAGGCGCGGGTTTCCTTGGGGCCGACGGTGAAATAGGTGATCAGCCCGAGCAACCCGTAGCCGGCACCGATCACCCGGTCGAGGCCGCTGTCGTGCAGCCCCAGCCCTTCGAGGAATTCGCGGCGATCGGCCTCGGGAAGCTGGCTCACTTCGGCCTCGATCGCCGCCGAAACCACCACCACCGCGGCACCCTCGGCCCGGGCGAGCCTTGCCACCCGCTCGGACTGAGCGTTGCCGGTCGCGGCCGAAGTTTCCTCGACGTTGCAGACATACAGCACCGGTTTGCTGGTGAGCAGCTGCAGCCGTTTGGCGGCCTCGTGATCGGCGGGTGCAATCGCGGTCCGGGCCGGTCTGCCTGCCTGCAACGCCGCCAGGATGGGTTCCATCAGCGCCGCCTGCGCAATTGCGTCCTTGTCACCGCCCTTGGCCTTCTTTTGCAGGTTCGGCAACCGCCGCTCCAACCCGTCCAGATCGGCGAGCATCAGCTCGGTTTCCACGGTCTCGGCGTCTCGGATCGGGTCGACCGAGCCCTCGACGTGGGTTACGTCGTCGTTTTCGAAGCAGCGCAGCACGTGGATGATCGCGTCGGTCTCGCGGATGTTGGAGAGGAACTGGTTGCCCAGGCCCTCGCCCTTGGAAGCGCCGCGCACCAGGCCGGCGATGTCGACGAATTCCAGGCTGGTCGGCACGATCTTCTGCGATTTGCCGATCTTGGCCAGCGGCTCCAGCCGCGGATCGGGCACCGCGACCCGGCCGATGTTGGGCTCGATGGTACAAAAAGGATAGTTCGCTGCCTGTGCCGCCGCGGTCGCGGTGAGGGCGTTGAACAGGGTCGATTTGCCGACGTTGGGCAGTCCGACGATGCCGCAATTAAAGCCCATCCTTGGCTCCTCCGGTCAGCGCGACTTTGGTCATGAAGTCTTCGAGCTTGCCTGCGGCCAGCATCGGCGCGCATTCGGCGACCGCGTCAAGCAGTTTGGTGAGCCACTCCTGATCGGCTTTGGCGAAATCGCCGAGCACGTAGCCGAGCACTTGTTCCTTGGCGCCGGGATGGCCGATGCCGAGGCGTACCCTGGTATAATCCGCCGTCCCCAGCAGCCGGTCCATGCTGCGGAGCCCGTTGTGGCCGGCCGCACCGCCGCCGCGTTTCACCCGCACCTTGCCCGGCACCAGGTCGAGCTCGTCGTGAAACGCGGTGATATCCCCGGGCGGAATCTTGTAAAAGCTCGCGGCCTGCTGCACCGCTTCGCCCGACAGGTTCATATAGGTCAACGGCTTCAGCGCAATCACGCGCACGCTGGCCACCATGCCTTCGGCGACCAGCCCCTTCCACCGCGACCGCCAGGGTGAAAACCTATAGCGCTCGGCGATGCGATCGATCGCCATGAAACCGATATTATGCCGGTTGCGCGCCATTCCGGGTTCGGGATTGCCCAGGCCCACCCAGAGCAGCATCGGCTCAGCGCTCCTGATTTAAGGGAAGAAAGAGTCTTCTTTTTTGAAAAAAAGAAGCAAAAAACTTTTATTCGATCGGTTTCGCGGGTACCGGCGTGGTCCGGTGCGCGAGGAACCAAAGTGACAAAGTTTTTTTGCTTCTTTTTGTTCACAAAAAGAAGAATCTTCTCTAACCTACTGATTTAACTTATGATTTGTTACAAACAACTTACTTCTTCGCGGCGGGCTTCGCTGGCGTCTTCGCCGGCGCCGCACCCTTAGCCGGGGCAGCACCTTTAGCCGGGGCCGCCGCCGCGGCGGGCTTCGCCGGCGCAGCCTTGCCCTTGGCGGGCGCCGCGGCCGGAGCGGCTGCGGCCGCGGCACCTTCAGCCGGTGCGGCCTCCGCCATTTTCACCGGCGGGGCGACGGTCGCGATCACAAAATCCTTGTCCACCACCGCGGTGGGGCGGGTGCCTTCGGTGCCTTTCAGGTCATGCCAGCGGATGTTGGCGTTGAAGTCGAGGCCGGTCAGGTCGGCTTCGAAATGCGTGGGGATATTATCGGGGTCGCAATAGACCTCGACGGTATGCCGCACCACGTTCACCACCGCGCCGCGCTTGATGCCGGGGCTCGCGAGTTCGTTGGTGAAGTGCACCGACACCGCGACGTGGATCTTTTCCCCGGCGGCGAGGCGCTGAAAATCGACGTGTTCGACGGTGTCGGACACGGGATGGAACTGCACGTCACGGATCAGCGCGCGGGTGGCATCGTTGCCGATCTTGAGTTCGAACAGGCGCGAGCGCCAGCCGGGCTTGTGCAATTCGCGCAGCACCTGGCGGGGATCGAGCGAGATCAGGGTGGCGGGCTGTTTGGCCCCGTAGATAACCGCAGGCACTTTGCCTGCCCGCCGAGTTGCGCGCGCTGCCCCCTTACCTGCACGATCGCGGCTCTCGGCTTCGATGGTGGTGAAGCTTGCCATTGACGTACTCTCCTAAAGTGAACGCCGGCCTCCAGGGGTGCCGGCGGGACGAAGCGCGGCGTTTAGCCGATCGGGGGTTGCAGGGCAAGCTTTCTTGGGGGAGAACCGCCCCGGACCGGAGGTTTTTCGATGGATCGTTATCTTTTGGTGGCGCTCGGGAGTGCCGTGGGCGGCATGGCCAGATTCTGGCTGACTCAGATGGGCGCGGTCTGGTGGGGCGCCGAGTTCCCGTGGGGCACGCTGGTGATTAACCTGGTCGGTTCGGTGTTGATCGGCATGGTGGCCGGCCTGGGGGGGGCAGTATCGAATTCGCTGCGGATACTGTTGATGACCGGGGTTTGCGGCGGCTTCACGACCTTTTCGGCGTTCAGCCTGCAAAATGTCGAATTGATCGAAAACGGCCAGTTGGGCAGCGCACTGGGCTACATCGCGCTATCGGTGCTGTTCTGTGTCGCGGGTTGCTGGGTGGGCTACGCGGGAGCTACCAATCATTTGTGAGGGATGGAGAAGGTTTAAGAAAGAATCTTCTTTTTTGAAAAAAAAGAAGCAAAAAACTTTTATTCGATTGGTTTCGCGGGCACTGCCGCGGTCCGGTTCGCGTGGAACCTTCGTTCCAAAGTTTTTTTGCTTCTTTTTGTTCACAAAAAGAAGACCTTTCCTTCTTTCTAACTAATTAATTTTACTTATCATCATTCGGAACTGACTCTTACGGCCATCAATAGATTTCACCAACCCAATTCCTGCACCGGCCGATCCGCGTGATAAATCCTCGGCAACGCCAATTTCAGCGCCGTAACATCCACCGCGATGGCGCGATTCACGCTCGGATCATAGCCGTAGTAGCCGCCGAGCGACTGGATGTTGCCGTCGAAGATCACCCCCGTCACTTCTCCGTCGCGATCGATCACCGGCGAGCCGGAATTGCCGCCGACGCTGTCGTTGCTGGTTACCATGTCGAGTTTGGTGGCGAGGTCCAGGTCGGGTTCGGCGCGGAGCCAACTCGCAGGCAGCCGGAACGGGGCAGTTCCGGTGGCGCGCGCATAGGCGCCGCCGAAGTCGGTGAAAGGCGCCAGGTATTTGCCGTTTTGCGCGTAGCCTTCCACCGTGCCGAACGAAAGTCGCAGCGTGAAAGTACCGTCGCGGTGGACCGAGGCGCCCTCCAGCGCGAACTTTGCGCCGGCGATGCGTGTGTCGTTTCGGGTGATCACCGCTTCGACATTGTCCTCGTAATCCGCGCGCACCGCCCGGGCGGGACCGTCCAGGCGCCGGACAAACACCAGCAACGGATCACGCGAGGCATCGATCGCGGCCGCGCCACCGACCAGCAGCTTGGCGCGCACGGCTGGATTTCCCAATTGGCTGTGATCCACGATCTCGGCGGCGACCCGCGCTGGTGACTCCTTTCCGAGGATGGCGAGCACGTCTGGGTCGTCCACGCCGAGTTCCTCGCGAATTTTGCCTAGCCACCAAGTGATCAATGTCTTGTCGAGTTCCGGATAGTCCGGTGCTTTTGACGCGATCGATTGTTGTAGCGCCGGGATATCACCGTCGGTGTATCCCTCCAGCCGCTGTGCATTGGGTATTTTTGACTCAGCCGCAAAGCGGTTCAACTCGACAGCCTGCCTCAATAGGTCAGAGCCCATATACCGTGGCATGATCTCGAGCAACTCAAAGCGTGTCATGATCAGCTTCTGCCGCGCGATCGCTTCCGCGATCATATCCCAAGCGCTGCCGTCCTCGCGCGAAAGCGCTGGGTCGGCCGCGACCCGCCGGCGCAATTCCGCCTCGGCCGCCCGCTTGCCGGGGAGGAGCGGCCCTTCTACCAGCGCATTTTCCTCGCCCTTGAATTGCTTCAGGGCGTTTTCGGTTTCCCAAAGATCGTTGGCCGTAATGCGCTGTTGCTCGGCGCCTTCGGTGCTCATTTGCTGCAGCATGCCGCGCTGCTCGGAATATAGCGAGATCAGCTCAGGCAGATTCTGGTCACGATCGAATTGAAGCTGGGCCACGGTGTCTTCGCGCGACGTGCTGCCCGGATTACCGGAGATGAATACGAGATCGCCATCTTTGGCCGGGTTGGTTGCGAAATGCAGGAAATCGCGCGTACGTAGCGGCTTGCCGTGGTCGTAGATCCTCAGAAAAGTGATATCGAGCACGTAGCGGGGAAAATTGAAATTATCCAGATCTCCCCCAAATTTTGCCGCTGCATATTCTTCGGTCCAGACCATTCGAACGTCCTGGTAGCGTCTGTAGGTATAGAGATCGTAGGTGCCGCCGTGATAAAGCGTTACCACCTGGCAGCGAACATCCCTGCCGACGGAGCAGTTCTGTTCCTGCCGGGCAATTGCCGCGCGTTCGGCGTCGGCGAAGGATTTGCCTCCGAGTCCCCTCGTGGCTGCATGAATGGTCTTGGTCACATCGGTAATGGCGGTGAGTTGATCCGCTTCAAGGCGTGGGCAATTCTTCTCATCGGCGAGCTCCGGCGCATAGAACCCGTTCGCGTCGTAGTCATGTTTGGCGTCCGACAGCGCCTGCAAGCAATCGGTGCCGCAATGTTGATTGGTGAGAACCAGGCCGTCGGGCGAGACGAAACTGGCGCTGCAACCCACCGACAGCCGGAGCGAGGACCGACGCGCGTGGTCGAGCCAGGCTTGATCCGGCGACCAGCCGTATTTGGCCCTGATTTGGGAACTGGGCAGGTTATCATAGGTCCACATTCCTTCGTCGGCCCAGGCAAGCGAGGCGCAGCCGAGGGGGATCGCTGCAAGCCATAGTCCAATTCGAAAAATCGAAGCGAGAGGCATGACATCTCCGTTCCTACCCGGGATGTGGTACTGCGACGCGATGATTTCCCGCGCAGCGGATAGACCCAAAGAATATTGTCCCCATCCTGCGAGCAAGAGGTTTCATTATCGACCTCGATTGCTTGTGCGAGCGATTCGTTGCCGATAGAGTTGCCGGCATCGCCTGTTCCCGGACCGATTCCCATGATCCCCAGCCTGAAAGCGTGGCTCCGAATAGCCCCATTTTTGATTTGTGCTGCCGGCGCCAGGGCCGCGTTGCCGCCGGTAGCTATGGTGCAACCGGTTACGACCAACTATTACGGCACTCCGGTCACCGACAATTACCGCTGGATGGAAACGCCGGACAGCAAGCCGCTCGCTGCCTGGATGAAGGCGCAGAACGACTACACCAGGAGCTTTCTCGACGCGATTCCGGGCCGCGCCGCGCTGCTGCAGGCGATCGACCAGGCGACCAATTCGACCACCGAAACCAGCGCTCCGATCCGCGCCGGCGGCGAGATTTTCTACGCCCAGATCGCGCCCGGGCAAAACACCGCCAAGCTTTACATGCGCAATGAGATCACCGGTAAGGCGAAGCTGCTAATCGATCCCGACACATTCGCTGACGCGGGCGCGCCGGCGGCGGTAAACTACTTCCAGCCGTCGCAAGACGGAAACTATGTCGCCTACGGCGTCTCCGCGGGCGGCACCGAAGCGGCGATGTTGCGAGTAGTCGACACCAAGACCGGCCAGGATATGGGCGTCACGATCGATCGCGTGCAGGGCGCCAACGACGAGTTCCCGCCGGTCTGGTGGCTGCCGGACAACAAATCTTTCGCCTATTACCGGATGCAGAAGCTCGGCCCGAATGATCCCGCGACCGGGTTTTTCGAGAAAAGCCGCGCCTATCTGCACACCCTCGGCGCCAATCCGCTGGGCGATGGCGACACGCCTCTATTCGGCTACGGCGTCGACCCCTCGATCCCCGTCGGTCTGGATCAGGATGCGCTCGTTACGACCGTTCCGGGCTCGGACTACGCGTTCGGCGAGCTCACCGAAAATGAGGGCACGGACACGGTGGACGCGATCTACGCCGCGCCGATCGCCGGCGTGATGGCGGGCAAGCCGGTCTGGACGCAAGTCGCGGGCAAGGACGACGATATCACCCAGATCGACGCTCACGGCAGCCAGATCTTTTTGCTGAGCTACCGCAACGCCCCTCGCTTCCAAATTCTGGCCACCGATCTCGCCGCGCCCGATCTCGCCCATCCGACCGTAGTGGTGCCGCAAAGTGACCAGGTGATCAAATTCTTCGGCGTGGCCAGGGACGCGCTTTACGTCGACAGTACCGACGGAGGCACCAGCGAGATCGTTCGGCTGCCCTTCACCGGCGCCTCGATCGGGGCGCCTCGGCCTGTAATTCTGCCCTACAGCGGCACCGTGCACGCGCTCGCGACCAATCCCACCGCGCTTGGCGCGATCTACACGCTGGAAGCCTGGGTCAAGCCGACCGTGTTCTTCGGCTACATGCCCGGCGCGGGAACATCGCACAATACCGATATCGAGCCGCCCGCAACGGTCTATCTAGGCGACCTCACCTCGCGCGAGGTCGAGGCCACCAGCTATGACGGCACTCTGGTGCCGCTGTCGATCGTGATGAAAGCCGGCACCGTGCTCGATGGCCACAATCCCACCCTGCTGATCGGCTACGGCAGCTACGGGCTAGAGATTCCACCCCACTTCATCGCCGAATTCGTGCCCTGGCTGCAGCATGGCGGGATCATCGCCGTTTCCCACCCGCGCGGCGGCGGCTGGTTCGGCGAAGGCTGGCACCAAGCCGGCATGAAACTGAAGAAACTCAACACCGTGTTCGACTTCATCGCCTGTGCCCAGTATCTGGTCGACCACCATTACACGTCACCGAGCGAGCTTGCCGGCGAAGGCGGTTCCGCCGGCGGCATCACCGTCGGCGGCGCGATCAACTGGCGCCCCGACCTGTTCGCTGCCGCGGTCGACAGCCACGGCGAGACCGACGAGCTGCGCTCGGAGTTCACCCCGAACGGTCCGCCCAACATCGTCGAGTTCGGCTCGGTCACCACCGAGGAGGGCTTTCATGGCCTCTATCTGATGAGTCCCTATACCAATGTGCGCGACGGGGAGAAATATCCCGCGGTGATCCTGTTCACCGGGGTCAACGATCCGCGCGTGGAACCGTGGGAGGTCGCCAAGATGGCGGCACGGCTGCAGGCCGCGACCAGCAGCAGCAAACCGGTGCTGCTGAGCGTGAGCTACGATAGCAGCCACGGCATCGGCTCGACCAAGGAACAGGACAACGATGAGTGGGCCGACGAGGCGAGCTTCCTGCTGTGGCAGTTCGGCGACCCTGCGTTTCAGCCCAAGCAGCATTGACCTAGAGCGCGATCGCCGCAAGGTTGAATAGCACGCAGGCGTGAATCGCGCTCTCAAACAAAGAGTTAGAGCGCGTTCGGACTGCAGAAACGTTTCAATCTGCTCCGAACGCGCTCTAAGCCGCACCGTTTCGCGGCCGAACCGCACTGGTCATCGACCGAGCTCTCCCTACATAATGGCCGCCATCACAACTTGGGGAGAAGTCTCTTGAGTCTCGCAGGCAAATCGGCGCTGGTAACAGGTTCCACCAGCGGCATCGGACTCGGCATCGCACGCGGCCTCGCCAAGGACGGCGCCAACATCATGCTGAACGGGTTCGGCGACGCGGCGACAATCGACGCGATCAGGACCGAACTCACCGTGCTCGGCGTCAAGGTGCAATACGACCCCGCCGACATGACCAAACCCGACCAGATCAAGGACATCGTAGCGAAAACCGAGGCCGAGTTCGGCAGCCTTGACATTCTGGTCAATAACGCCGGCGTGCAGCATGTGGCGCCGATCGAGAGCTTCCCCGCCGACCGCTGGGAATTCATCATCGCGCTCAACCTGTCGTCGTCGTTCTACACCATGCAGGCGGCGATCCCGGGCATGAAATCACGCAAATGGGGCCGCATCATCAACATCGCCTCCGCCCACGGCTTGGTCGCGAGCCCGCAAAAAGCCGCCTACGTCGCTGCCAAACACGGCCTGGTCGGCCTCACCAAGGTCGCCGCGATCGAACTCGCGGACTTCGGCGTCACCGCCAACGCGATCTGCCCCGGCTGGGTACTCACGCCGTTGGTGGAAAAACAACTCGCCGACCGCGCCGCCAAGGAGAAAAAAACCGTGGCCGAAGTAACCCACGACTTCGTCGCCGAAAAACAGCCGCTGGCGGAATTCACCACCCCCGAACACATCGCCGGCCTGGTGACCTTCCTCTGCTCCGATAACGCCCGCACCATCACCGGCGCGCCGCTGTCGATCGACGGCGGGTGGGTCGCGGAGTAAGTAAGCTAGGCGAGGGGCTTTGCCCCCTCGACCCCCACCAGGGGCCCCTTGGCTCCTGGCGGGGTCGAGGGGCAGAGCCCTCGCCTTGCCTTGCTTTCTACACCGGCCCACCCCGGCCCGTGCCCGGCGCGCGTTTGGTGCCATTGTCCCAATGTTCGGCCACCTGGTCGTGGTTATTCACGCGGAACAGATCGAATCCGAAGGCGTCGTAGTTTTTGCCCGCCGCGGTTGGATCCGGCAGCGACTGCTTGGCGACGATCAGCACGTAGTCGCCGAAGGGTAGAGTAAGAAACGGCGCAGGCGGGCCGCTTGCGGTCGAGCCCGCGCCGCCATTCGGCGCCCCCGGCGGCGGGCCGGCGCGCTTCGGTGCATCAGGCCCGAAGTGCGCCAAGAACTCCGACTTGGTGGCTTCCGGAGTGCCCTGCGGCGGATGGTGTTCATAGAAATCGTCAGACAGCTCTGAATTCAGCGCCTGCTTGTCGCCCGCGCCGGTGAAAGCGTCGGTGTTGAATTTCTCGACGATCGCGATAGTTTGTGCATCGGTGCGTTTATGATCGGAAGGCGAGAGGTTCCCCGCCGTATCGTCTGCGCCTGCATCCTCGGTAACCGCGGGCAAGCCGCCCCCCGGCGGGCCGCTGGGGGGGCCGGCGCTCTTGGTGAAATTATCCCAGTGTTCAGCGACCTTCCCGTCGGCGTTGACGCGGAAGAGGTCGAAATCATCCGCGATATAGGTTTTGCCGGGGGCGGTCGGGTCGCGCATGTTCTGCTCGGTCATGAACAGCACATAATCGCCGTGCGCCAGGATCAGATTCGGCGGAGGCGGTCCACCACCGCCGCCGGGGCGGGCGGGCCGGCTTGCCATCTGCTTGATCATGGTCATGAACGCATCATAGGCCACCGGCCCGTCGTGATCGACGAACTCAGGTGCGGTCAGCCGGGCTGCCGCGGCCGGATCAGGCTTCATGAAAGCAACGGTATTGAACTTCACCACGATCGCTTTGGTTTCGGCGTCGGTGCGAGCCTGGGCGATGCCGGCGTGGGCCAAAATTAGGCCCAGTACCGCTATCCCCCCTTTTAATATGGTTCGAGACATGGTTCCTCCCTCTAACTTGTCAGCGCCCAAACTGTGCCATGCATGGTGCCGCGGCGGAAGATCATTTGGATAGGAGCGTCGCGTGTTTCTCTATTTTCCCACCAATTATGTCTGGAGTGCCTCGGTCTCTATCGCGATGGAGAATGGCGGCAAAATAGGCGAAATCGAGGAAATTTGCCGCCCGTTGCTGGAAATCGCAACCAAGGGCGACGATCCCGGCACCGAAGCCTGGTTCGAGCGCTGGATCGCCAAGGCGGAACAGCTTACCGAACTCGCGGCCGAAGACGAAGCGGCGGGCAGGCTTATTTCCGCCGGCAACAAGCTCAAGCGCGCCGCGGTTTATTATCTCACCGGCGAGCGGATGCAAAAGCACGGCTACGAGCCGCGCGCGGTCGCCTATGCCAAGGGCCGCAACGCTTTCCTCAAGGGCGCGCTCCTGCTCGGAGAAAAGGTCGAGCGGGTCGAGATTCCCTACAAGGGCGGGCTGATCGCGGGCTATCTGCTGCAGTCCGACAATGTTGCGGGGAGGCAGCCGATTCTGGTCCACATCAACGGCCTCGATAGTCTGAAGGAGATGCTCTACTGCGCCGGATGGCCGGCCGCGCTGGCGCGGCGCGGGGTTGCCTCGCTGGTGATCGACCAGCCCGGCACCGGCGAGACACTGCGCATCCACGGCCTACCCGCCGAAGTCGCCAGCGAGAACTGGGGCAGCGTGGTGGTGGACTATCTCGAGACCCGTCCCGACATCGATCCGAAGCGGATCGGGATCATGGGCGTGAGCTTGGGCGGCTACTACACCCCGCGCGTGGTGGCGTTCGAGCCGCGGTTCGCGCTCGGCGCGGTGTGGGGGGCCAACCACAATTGGGGCGAGATGCAGAAGCGCCGCCTGGCGCGCGAGGGCGACCGCCCGGTGCCGCATTATTGGGAGCATGTCGCCTGGGTGTGGGGGGCGAAGAGCCATGAAGAGTTCATGAAGCTCGCCGAGGACATTCATCTCAACGGCGTTCTCGACCGGGTGAAGGTGCCGTTCCTGGTCACCCACGGCTCGAAGGACCGGCAGATTCCAGTGGAGTTCGCGTATCAGACCTACGACCAGCTGGTGAACAGCCCGAAGCGCGAGCTGAAAATCTTCACCGACCGCGAGGGTGGGGTGCAGCACAGTTCGATCGACAATATGGCCAACGCCGGCGACTACATCGTCGATTGGGTCGCGGAGAACCTGGGCGGGCACAACGGACCGTAGGCGAGGTCGCAGAGCCTTCTTTTTTGAAAAAAGAAGCAAAAAACTTCTATTCAATTAGATTGGTGTATAACCTGAAGAAATTCGAAATTGCCTGAACTTACAAAGTTTTTTTGCTTCTTTTTGTTCACAAAAAGAAGATTCTTCTCTTGGTCTAACACATTGATTTTGTTTACTATCGTTCCGGGCGGACACTGAAGGAAACGGAAGCAGACGCACGCAGACCTGCGCCGAGGGCAGCTTCGCGCCCTTGGTGGTCGTTCCTGGCGATATCCTGGCAGACCTGAAGCGGACGCCGGAGATTTCATATGCTAACATTGCTTGCTCGGACCGCCGGGGGCCTATCCCAGCCTGGGCCGAATGTCTGGTTTGACCCGATCCCGCCCAAGGAAAGCAAGCCGGGCGGGAATTGCCTAACTCTGCCGTTCGCGGAGGTAGAGCAGGGTTTCTTCCTCCACGCCGCGCACCGCACCCGCCAGGGTGAAGCCGTTCTTTTCGGCGACGCGGATCGAGCTGATGTTGTCAGGAGTGATCAGGCACACCGAGCGCGCGTGACTCTCCTGGCGATCGAGCCACGTCAGCGCGCCGCGCAGCGCTTCGGTGGCGAAACCTTGTCCTTGCGCCCAGCCGGCGAGCACCCATCCGGCCTCGGGGACGCCCTCAATCGAGGGCTCGACGCGGCGGTGAAAATCGGCGAAGCCGAGGTCGCCGGCAAATCTGCCGGAGCTCTTCTCGCGCACCGCCCAGTATCCGTAGCCCAATAGCGGCCAGAGTCCGCGATATCGCAGCAGCCGCATCCAGCTTTCCTGCGCGGTCGAAGGCTTGCCGTTGATGTGCTTCACCACGGCGGGATCGGCCCACATCTCCGCGAGCGGCTCGAACTCATCGATTGTATGACCGTGCAATACCAGGCGTTCTGTCTCGATCCTGACCGGCGCCGAAACCTGCATGCTGATCCAGCCTGTTCTTGCCCTGAACTGGTCGATTACCAATGATCGGTGCCTTTGCAAAAGAATAAATGAAATCATGACGTTAAGAAAAAGTAAGAAAGTCTTCTTTTTTGGAAAAAAGAAGCAAAAAACTTTTACTCTGAAATGGCCTGGCGAAGGAAACGCGGAAACGATATACCGCGTTCCGCAACTGACAAAGTTTTTTTGCTAGGCTGGCCTTCCCGCGCGGTGGTACGGGTGTCCCGATAGGATCGACTGGGCGCGGAACAGCTGCTCGGCCAGCATCACCCGCACCAGCATATGCGGCCAGGTCAGGCTGCCGAGGCTGAGGCGATGGTCGGCGCGGCTGATCACGCTGCGGTCCAGTCCCTCGGCGCCACCGATGATGAAGCAGATCGGTTTGGGGTCATCGCGCCAGGCGCGAAAGCGGGCGGCGAAGGCTTCGCTGCTGTCGGCCGGTCCGTCGAGATCGAGTACGATCACCTGTGCGCGTGCTGGCAGCGCCGCAAGCAGCGACTCCGCCTCGCGGCGCTTGATTTCGTCCGCGCTGCCGCGTCCCTCCGCGATTTCGGTGATTAGCAATTGCGGCCTGAGTCGCTGGCTGTAGCGTTCAAACAGCGTGGCCTCCGGCAAGTTTTTTTGTTTTCCGACCGCGATCAGCCGCATTTCGCTAGCCAAGTTTTGGCACCCCTAAACTGCCAAAAGTTTTTTGGTTCTTTTTTTCAAAAAAGAACACTGACTTTTTTTGTCTTCCGCCCTCTCAGGCCGGAATCCTCTCCCGCAGCACCTGATCCGCTCGGACATAAACCCCGCGTTCTTTCTCCATCGGCACCAATTTCTCGGTCAGGCCGAGCACGGTTTCAGCGCCGCCCAGATAGAGGCACCCATCCGGCGCGAGCTGGCGGGCGAGCACGTCGAGCACGCGCGATTTGGTCGGCTGGTCAAAATAGATCAGCACGTTCCGGCAGAAGATCACGTCGAACTGTCCGAGTGGCTTGGGGTCGGCGAGCAGGTTCCATTCGCGGAACTCGACCAGGTTGCGCAGCGGCTCCGAGATGCGCCATTGCTGATTTTCTTTCTTGAAATATTTCAGCAGCATCTGCACCGGTAGCCCGCGTTGGACCTCGAACTGCGAATAGCTGCCGGCGCGGGCGCGGGCGAGCTGCTCACGGGCGATATCGGTGCCGAGGATCTCGACCCGCCGGCTGCCCAACGCCGGGCGGCATTCGCTCACGATCATCGCGACCGAATAGGCTTCCTGGCCGGAGGACGCTGCCGCCGACCAGACTCGGATGGGTGCCGTGGCCGGCCGGGTCGCGATCAGTTTGGGGATGACCTGGCTGCGGAAGTGATTGAACGGCTTGTCGTCACGGAAGAAGAACGATTCGTTGGTGGTCATCGATTCCACCACTTCGCGGGCGAGGTGGTCGGATCCCGGGCGACCCAACAAGTCCGCCAGCGCGTTGAGATCGGGCAGATTTTCGCGCTTGAGCAGCGTGCCGAGGCGGGTTTCGAGCAGGTAGAGCTTATCGCGCCCGATCACCAGCCCGGACTGACGCTTCAGCAGCGCCGCGATGGTATCGAACGATGCCGGCTTCATGGAACGGGCGATTTCCCTAGCAGTTCGTTGATCTTGGCGGCGATGCGCGGCAGCGGCAGCACGGCGTGGCAGAGTCCGGCGCGCGCCACCGCGCCCGGCATGCCCCAGACCACGCTGGTGGCCTCGTCCTGGGCGATCGCGGTGCCGCCGGCGTCGATCAGGCTGCGGGTTGCGGCGAGACCGTCGTGGCCCATGCCGGTCAGGATCACCGCCAGCACTTGCCCGTCGCACGCGACAGAGGCGCTGCGGATCATCGGATCGACCGCGGGACGGCAGAAATTCTCCGGTGGATCGTTGGAAAGTCTGGCCACCAGCCCGCCCGGCGCCGCCTGCACCAGCAAATGGTGATTGCCTGGCGCGAGATAGATCCGTCCCGGTGCCAGTAGTTCGCCGTCGACTGCTTCGGCGCATTTCATCCCGCCGAGCCGGTCGATGTGGTCGGCAAGGATCTTGGTGAAGGTCGCCGGCATGTGCTGGGTGATCACCACCGGCACCGGAAGTTCCGCGCCCAACGCCTGCACCAGGCTGAACAAGGCCTGCGGGCCGCCCGTGGAGCTGCCGATCGCGAGCAGCTTCGGCCGGCGCCGATTTGCGGCGCGCGTCGCACCCGCTGGCGGTGCTGCGGACTGCGGCAGCCTGGGCTCAGGGCGTGCCGCGTGTCGGCGCAGCCGCGCCAAGCCGCGGATTTTCGCGATCAGCTCGTGTCGGAAGTGCACGTCCCCTTGCACTTCGCCGGCGGAGGGTTTCGGCACATAGTCCGCCGCTCCCAGCCGCAGCGCCTCCATCGCGACTTCCGCGCCGCGCGTGGTCAGGGTGGAAGCCACCACCACCCGCAGGCCCGGGTCTTGTCGCAGCAGCAGCGGCAGCGCGGTGAGCCCATCCATGACCGGCATTTCGATGTCCATCACCACCACGTCGATTTTGCGCCGGCCGAGTTCCTCGATCGCGAGTTTGCCGTTGGCGACCCGGGCGACCACCTCGATGTCGGGTTCGCCTTCCAGCATGCGCGCGATCGCGCTGCGGATGATCACCGAATCATCGCAGATCATGACCCGAGCCACTTCGGCTGCGGCGTGGCCCGCGGCTGCGAGCGACGCCGGCCCGGCCAGAGCGTTTCCCGGCGCGCCGGTCACAAAAGCCCGACCTGTTCGAACTTTCCGACCAGAATCTGTTCGTCGAATGGCTTCATGATGTATTCCTGCGCGCCCGAAGCGATCGCGCGTTCGATGAAGCTCGCGTCATTCTCGGTGGTGCAGAACACCACCGTCGGATTGTCCGGGCCGAATTCATGGCGCAGCGCTTGGAGAAATTCGAGCCCGTTCATCACCGGCATATTCCAATCCAGCAGCACGCAATCGGGCAGGTGATCGCGGCAAGATTCGAGCGCGCGCGAGCCGTCTTCCGCCTCCTCGACCCGGTAGCCGTGAACTTCCAGAATACGTCTCGCGACTTTGCGAACCACCCGGCTATCATCGACCACCAGGCAGGTTTTCTTCGGCGCCTCGGTCATGATGGTTGTCATGCCTGCTCGGGCTTCAAAGCCAGCAGCCGCGTCACGTCGAGCACCACCAACAATCGATCTGCCAGACGGTAGATCCCCGAACTGTAGCGCGCCCAAACCTTCGGCAGCGTCGGCGGGTTCGGTTCGAAAGACGACTGCGGCGGGCTCAGGACTTCGGCAACACTATCGACCAGTAGGGCGTAGAGCTCGCCGCTGATTTCGGTCACCACCGACATCCGTTTCAGGTCCGCCGGCGGCGGCGGCAAGTCGAGCCGCACCCGCAGATCGACCGCCGTCACGATCCGTCCGCGCAAATTCAGGCTGCCGGCGATTTCGGGCGGGGTGAGCGGAATGCGGGTGATCTTTTGTGGCCCCAGCACGTCGCGCACCGACAGCACGGGCACGCCGCAGAGCTGATCGCCCACCATCAGCGTTACCAGCACGTGCGCGTTGTCGCGCCCGTCTACCGCGCTGCTATCCTGACCGGCGGGCGCTAGAGCGAGTTGCTGCGACATCATGATCTCCGTTCAGGCCGTTACCGGTTGCGCCAGGCACTGGCGCAGGCTCTGCATCAACGCGTCGCGGTCCGATTTTCCGACGTAGTCGGTAAAGCCGGCGTTGCGCGCTTCCTCGATCGCTTCAGGGGAAACCATGCCGGATAGCGCGATCAGCGGCAGTTGGCTCCACGCCCCGCTGCTGCGCACCAGCCGCACGAAGTCGATGCCGTTCATCTCCGGCATCTCGACATCGGAAATGATCACGTCGAACTTCGTCCCGGCGTCGCGCAATTGCAGCGCGCGCGCGCCACTATCCACCGCGGTGATGTCGTAGCCGGCGGCCGACAGGGTCGGGGTCATCATTTGGCGGAAGAAATTATTATCCTCGATCAGCAGCAGCCGGGGGCGGCGCTTGCCGGCGCTGCCGTCAGTGGTCTTGGTGAACCAATCCGCCCAGGCACGGGTAACCCAGTAGCCAGTGTCGATCACGTCGGTCGCGTGTCCGGCGATCACCGCGGTGCCGAGCAGCCCGGGATCGCCGTGGCAGAGTTCGATCTCGAGCCGGTCTTCGATCACGTCGACGATTTCGTCGACCATCAGCCCCATCGCGCGGTCGTTTTCGACGAACACCAGCACCGGTTGGCTGGCGTCGGACTGACCGATCCCGGGCATCGCGATCAGCGGCATCAGCCGGCCGCGGTACTGCACCATCAGATTGCCGGCGCCGCTTTCGATGCGATCGCGGGGGAAATTCTCCAGCCGTGCGACCAAACCCAGCGGCACCGCCTTGGGTGTCGCGTCGCCGGCGCGGAACAGCAGCATCGGCACCCGGGCGGCGTCGGTGGACGCCTCGGCCGGAGCTTTGGTCTGGTTACGCGCACCGCCGGCGGCCTCGATCCCGGTGGCGCGAGCGATGCCGTTGGGATCGAGGATCATGATCACCGCGCCGTCGCCCAGGATGGTGTTGCCGCTGAACATGGTGATATGGCGCATGATCGGCGCCACCGGCTTCACTACGATTTCCTCGGTGTCGAACACGCGATCGACGATGATGCCGAGCGTGGTGGCGCCCACCGCGACCACCACGATGTAGGTTTCGGCGGCGCCCGAAGCGCCTTCAGCGGTTTCGGCCGCGGTCAGTCGCAGCAGCCCATTGAGGCTCACCAGCGGCAGCAGCCGGTCGCGCAGCCGCAGCACCGGCGTCCCATTGATGCGCTCGATCACGGTTTCCGATCCGGGCTCGCTTGACGCGCGCACCAGCTCGACCACCGAAAGCTGCGGGATCGCGAAGCGCTCGCCGCCGGCCTCGACGATCAGGGCGGAGACGATCGCGAGCGTGAGCGGGATCTTGATGGTGAAGCTGGTGCCCTGGCCCTCCACGGTCTTCAGCTCGACCGTGCCGCCGATCTTTTCGATGTTGGTCTTGACCACGTCCATGCCGACACCGCGGCCGGAAACCGCGGTTACCGCGGCGGCGGTGGAAAATCCCGGGTGGAAGATAAAGCGGGCGATCTGCTGCTCCGGCATCGCCAGAAGTTCGGCCTCGGTCGCCAGCCCGCGCGACAGCGCCTTGGCGCGGATCGCGTCGAGCGCCAGCCCGCGGCCATCGTCGGCGATCTCGATGATGATGTGGCCGCCTTCGTGATAGGCGTTGAGATTGATGTGCCCGGTTTCGGACTTGCCGGCGGCACGGCGTTCGGCCGGGGTTTCCAACCCGTGGTCGCCGCTGTTGCGCACCATGTGGGTGAGCGGGTCCTTGATCAGTTCCAGCACCTGGCGGTCGAGCTCGGTCTCGGCGCCAGACATCACCAGTTCGATGGTTTTGTTCAGCTCGTGGCTGAGATCGCGCACCAGCCGGGGCAGCTTGTTCCAGGCGTTGCCGATCGGCTGCATGCGGGTCTTCATCACCCCTTCCTGCAGATCCGACGTGATGTGCGACAGCCGCTGCAGCGGCGTGGTGAAGGCGGTGGCCTCGTTGCTGCGCGCCAGTTGCAGCAGCTGGTTGCGGGTCAGCACCAGCTCGCTCACCAGCGTCATCAAGTTTTCCAGCACATCGACCCCGACCCGGATGGTCTGATTGCCGGCGGCGGCTTCCGGCGCTGCTTCGACGGCCGGGGGTTTGGCAACCACCGGCGCCGCCACCGCTGGAACGATCGCTGTCGCTGGTTTTGCCACCGGCTTTGCCTCGACGGGTCTCGGCGCCGGCGTCGGTTTGGCGGTGGGCGCCGGTGCGGGCGCCGCCTTCACCGGGGTTCGCCCCTCCGCCAGCGCGTTCAGTGCGGCGATCAGCGCGCTATCATCGCCCACCGGCTCGGCGCCGGTGGCGGCCAGCCCGTTCACGATTTCCTTCAGCCGGTCGAGCCCCTGCAGCACCACGCCGACGGTCTCGGCGGTCGCCACCATCAGTCCATCGCGCACCTTGCCGAGCACGTTCTCGCCGGCGTGGGCGACTTTTTCGAGCCGGGCGAGACCGAGAAATCCGCACGTGCCTTTGACAGTGTGAACCAGACGGAAGATCAGCGACAGGGTCGCGACATCGCCCGGATTGCGCTCGAGTTTGACCAGCGCAACGTCGAGCTCGGCGAGATTTTCGTTGGTTTCGGTCACAAAATCGGAGAGCAAATCATCCATGCCGAATTCCCGCAGCCTTGAGGTCAAGCCGGATGTTGCTCACGGCGACGTGACGAAAAGGTAAACGGATGTCCCGGGCTAGGGCGTCGTCAGCCGCAGGGATGGCGGCGTAGCGCCGGCCAGGATCTGCAATTCAAGGCCGCTTGCGCGCAGGATCAGCGCGGTGAGAGGCGCTAGCAGCGACCTTGCGTCCCGCACCGCGCGCCAGGCTGCCGCGTCATCAACCAGCAAGCTGTCCAGCCCGGCCGGCCAGGCGGCGTCTCGGCCCTCGATCGAGATGATCGCGCCGGCTTCCTGGTTGCCGATGAGCCGGATCGTGCCGCCCCGGGGCAAGGCTTCCATCGCCAGCATGACAAGATTGAGCAGTCCCCGGCTCATCGGCGGGTCGAAATAGCCCGTGAGCCCCTCGAATTTGAAGCCGATCTTGCGTGCCGCCGGCAGGCCGGCGCAGGTCTCGCGGATTTCGTCCGCATCCAGCTCCACGCCTTCCTCCGCCCAGGCGGCGCGGATGAAGCGCAGCCGCGATTGCAGCGAAAGCGCCGCTTCGCGAGCGATATCAAGCGCATCGGCCGCGTCGGCACCACCTTCCGCGACCAGTTCCAGCGTCGCCGCGAGCGTACCCGACGGGCCGGCGAGGTCGTGACAAAGCCGGGCGGAAATGATCTCTGCGAGCCTGAGCGGGGTGGTCATCGCTCCCTTACCGTTGCAACCGCCGACATTCTGCCGGGCAAAAGTTAGCAAAGCGCTTTTTTGCGGTGGCCGATAGCCAAGTTATGGTAGCGACCCTATGTAATAGGAGCTGGGAGGGTAAACGCGATGGGTGAAGCAGGCGAGGACTTCGAACCAGGCCAATATGTCAGGCTGCCGGCGCGACCGGACTGGGGACTGGGGCAGGTGCAATCGGTGGTGGGCGAAAAGGTGACGGTGAATTTCGAGGAAGCCGGCAAGGTCGTGATCCACCTCCGCGCCGCGACGCTCGAGCCCGCCGACCGTGACTGAAGGAGCTCTTAATGGGGCGGGTTGATCGCTCCCTGATTGCATTGCCGCCGCCGCTGATCGATCCGTTTCAGCGGCCGATTACCTATTTGCGCGTCTCGGTCACCGACCGATGCGACCTGCGCTGCGTCTATTGCATGGCCGAGGCCACCGAATTCCTGCCCAAGGCCGATCTGCTGACGCTCGAGGAAATCGAGCGGCTGGCCTTAGGTTTCGTTCGTCTTGGCACCAGGAAATTGCGTATTACCGGCGGCGAGCCGCTGGTGCGGCGCGACGTGATAAAGCTGATCGAGCGGTTGGGCACCCGGATCGGCGACGGCCTCGACGAGGTCACCATCACCACCAACGGCACCAGGTTGGCAGAATTCGCGCCGGCGCTCGCGGCCGCGAGTGTCGCGCGCATCAACGTCAGCCTCGACACGCTCGATCGCGCGCGGTTCGCGGCGATCGCCAGGCGGGATCAGTTCGCCCAGGTGATCGCCGGGATCGAGGCCGCCGCCGCCGTGGGCATCAAAATCAAGATCAACATGGTCGCGCTGCGCGACGGCAACGAAGACGAGTTCGACGCGATGCTGGCTTGGTGCGGCGCGCGCGGTTTCGACCTGTGCCTGATCGAGACCATGCCGATGGGCGATGTCGGGTTAGACCGCTGCGATCAATATCTGCCCCTGTCGCTGGTCCGCGCTCGCCTGCGCCAGCGCTGGACGCTGACCGAGACTTCTTACCGCACCGGCGGCCCCGCGCGTTATTTCGACGTCGCCGAAACCGGCACCCGGATCGGCTTCATCACGCCGATGACGCATAATTTCTGCGAAAGCTGCAACCGCGTGCGGCTGACGTGTACGGGGACATTGTATATGTGCCTAGGCCAGGATGACGCCGCCGAATTCCGCCCCTTGCTGCGCTCCGGCGCCGACGATGACGTATTGGAACAGGCAATTCGCGGCGCGATCGCCCGCAAACCCAAGGGTCACGATTTCGAAATCACCCGCGGCGGCTCCGCGGTAGTGGCGCGGCCGATGAGCCGTACGGGCGGATAGAAAACAGGGAAGTCTTCTTTTTTGAAAAAAAGAAGCAAAAAACTTTTGTCAATTACGCACCGGTATTGAACACTACGTCGTAGCTTCAAGTGGTGCGATTTGGGGCCCGGTGTCGCAACTAAGTGCGCCTCACTTCGCCTGCAACAATTTATTCCACTCCGGTTTTGGCGACTGCAGCCGCGGCCTTGCTTTTTGCGCTCTCCGTCGCGAAAACTTCAGGCCCGAGCGGAATAAAAGCTGCGCTAGTCACGGTCGATCCGTCGAAAGCTGGACTCATCACAATTAGCTTGGCCTTGGATCGGCGCTCAAGCTCGTGAAACACCGCTTTCAGGCTATTCGTGCGGATTTTGAAGATAATCATGTATTTCTGAGTCTTTGGATCGAAGGCGCGGTCCTGGTCTTCGGCCAGGACGAAACGTTGGCCGCTGATCACGCCGGGCAACGCCAGCATGTCGGGCAGATGATGCTGAACGTACCAGGCGTTATAGTCCGCATCTTTCCCCGCCGTGGGAGAGCCGTGGACCACGAGATAATAAGTCTGGAGCGGGGGCGATGTGGTGGCTCCCGCTGAGCTAGGACCGCTCACCCAGAGGCAAAGAGCGACGGTCAGCGCGAGCGCGCTATTGACGATCGATTTACCCCACCGGGCCATGATTCCGTCCCCTCGTATTATTTGTGGAATCTAAGCCGGGCGCGGGGACTGGCGCAACGCGATCCCGCCAACTGCGGCGCCGCTTCGGTTATGATATTTTCATCAAAGGTTAGAAGCCAAAGTTATATTGGTAGCTACCGGCGGAGTGCAACGCGATTGCAGACGTCCTGGACCCTACGCCACTTCGTTCCAAAGTTTTTTTGCTTCTTTTTGTTCACAAAAAGAAGAAGCTTCCCTTCCCCTTAAAAACCTACAGCAATCTCTCCAAATACTGCCCATACCCGCTCTTCCTCAACGGAAACGCAATTGCGCGCAACTGGTCGTCGCTGATAAAACCTTTGCGCCACGCTACTTCCTCGGGCGATGCAATCTTCTGCCCGGTGCGTTTCTCGATCGCGCGCACGAACTCGCCCGCTTCCATCAAACTATCGTGCGTCCCGGTGTCGAGCCACGCGTAGCCGCGGCTGAGCTGTGTCACATGCAGCGATCCCTCGTCGAGATAGACCTGGTTCAGATCGGTGATTTCGAGTTCGCCGCGCGCCGAAGGCTGCAAGGTCTTGGCGATCGCGGGCGCCCGTTGATCGTAAAAATAGAGGCCGGTTATGGCCCAATCCGAACGCGGCTTGGTGGGTTTTTCCTCGATCGAAAGCGCGCGATTGTCGGCGGAAAATTCGACCACGCCGTAGCGCTCCGGGTCGGCGACGCGGTAGGCGAAAACCGAGGCGCCGTCAGCCCGCTTGGCCGCTTCCATGCGGTCCTCGAGATCATGGCCGTGGAAGATATTGTCCCCCAGGATCAACGCCGAAGCTTGGCCGGCGAGGAATTCCTCCGCCATGATCAGCGCCATCGCGATGCCGTTGGGGACTTCCTGCTCTTTGAACTCGAGCTTGATGCCCCACTGCGAGCCATCGCCCAGCAGACGCCGGAACAACGGCAGATCGTGCGGCGTGGAGATGATCATGATCTCGCGCAAGCCCGCCAGCATCAGCACCGACAGCGGATAATAGACCATCGGCTTGTCATAGACCGGCAGCAATTGCTTGGAGACCGCGAGGGTCGAAGGGTGCAGCCTGGTGCCACTGCCGCCGGCGAGAACAATGCCTTTCATCGGGATTCCTATCGCGGCAGCAGTTGATCGAGCGTGCGGGCGAGTGCCGCTTCCCAACTCGGCCGCTCGAGCCCATGGATCAGCCGGATCTTGCCGCAGTCGAGCCGGCTGTTGGTGGGGCGCTTGGCCTTGGTGGGATACTGATCGCTGGTAATGGCGCGCAGCGCCGGCGGCTGCTGGCCACGCTGTGCCGCGCCCGCGAAGATCATGAAGGCGAAATCGTACCAAGCGGTGTCGGGATCGCCGCTGTAGTGAAAGATCCCGAACCCCGGATCGGCGTCGGGCGCGCCCACCAGCCGCGGCAACAAGTAGATCGCGGCCCGCGCCAGATCATCCGCGAAAGTGGGCGCGCCCTGCTGATCACGTACTACGCTCACCTCCGGCCGCTCGCGCCCCAGCCGCAGCATCGTCTTCACGAAGTTGTTGCCGTGCGGCGAGCACACCCACGAAGTCCGCAGCACCACCGAGCGCGGGTTCGCCGCGAGCAGCTTCTGCTCGCCCAGCAGCTTCGAGGCGCCATAAGCGCCGATCGGATTGGTCGGATCGGTCTCGGCGTAGGGCGCGTTCTTGGTGCCGTCGAACACGTAGTCGGTGGAATAATGGATCACCGGAATGCCCGCGGCAGCCTGGCCCAGCACGCCCAGCGCCAACCCGTTGATCGCGTTGGCCACCACCGGTTCGTCCTCGGCGCGGTCCACCGCGGTGTAGGCGGCGGCGTTGATGATCGCGTCGGGGCGGTAGTCCGCCACCACTCGGCCGAGGCTTTGCGGCCGTTCGAGGTCGAATTCGGGCCGCGCGAGGGTGATGAATTCGTGGCCCGCGCGGGGCAGCTGTGCCGCCAGTTCGGTCGCCACCTGGCCCTGTTTGCCGACTACCAGCACCCGCATCAGATCAGCCCCAACCGTTCGCCGCCATAGACCTTATCCCGCAACGGCCGCCACCACCAGTCATTCGCCAGGTACCAATCGATCGTGCGCCGGATGCCTTGCGCGAAATCGACCGATTGGCGCCAACCCAGCTCGGACTCCAGCTTCGACGGGTCGATCGCATAGCGCTGATCATGGCCCGGCCGGTCGGCCACAAAAGTGATCAGCTCCCGGCGCGAGTGTCCGGCCGGGCGCAGCTCGTCGAGCACGTCGCAGATCGTTTCCACCACCTCCAGATTGCGCTTTTCGCTGCGTCCGCCGACGCAATAGGTGTCGCCGACCTTGCCGTGCTCGACCACCGCGACCAGCGCCCGGACATGGTCCTCCACGAACAGCCAGTCGCGGATGTTGGTCCCCTGCCCATAAACGGGAAGCGGCTTGCCCTCGAGCGCGGAGAGAATGGTGAGCGGGATCAGCTTCTCGGGGAAGTGAAACGGCCCGTAATTGTTCGAACAATTGGTCACCAGCGTCGGCAGCCCGTAGGTCTCGTGCCAGGCGCGCACCAAATGGTCTGACGACGCCTTGCTGGCCGAATAGGGCGAGCGCGGATCGTAGGCGGTGGTCTCGGAAAACGCGCCGTCGGGCCCCAGCGAGCCAAACACCTCGTCGGTCGAGATGTGGTGAAAGCGGAAATTTTCCCGCGCCGCGCCGGTAAGCCGGTTGTAGTACGCCCGCGCGGCCTCGAGCAGGACGAACGTGCCGACGATGTTGGTCTGGATGAACGGTGCTGCGCCCGCGATCGAGCGGTCGACGTGACTCTCCGCCGCCAGATGCATGATCGCGGTAGGTTGAAACGCATCGATCGCACCAGCGATCGCGGTCGCGTCGGCGATGTCGGCCGCGATGAAGCCGAACCCCGGCTTGCCCTCGCAATCACGCAACGAACGGCGGTCACCGGCGTACGTGAGTTTATCCACTACCAGCACCGCAGCCGCGCGATCCAGCGCCAGATGGCGTACCAGCGAAGAACCGATAAATCCGGCGCCGCCGGTGACCAGAATGCGCATCGGCCTCACTCGAAACAGGTTTGAAAATCGCGGAACGACGGCGCCTTGCGGTCCTTGTCGGATAATTGCGCCTGGTCCGGCTCGACCGGCCAAGGCAGCGCCAGGTCCGGATCGTTCCAGGCCAGATTGCGGTCGCAAGCGGGTGCGTAGAGGTCGGTCACCTTGTAGGCGACCTCGGTATCGGGCTCGATCGTGCAGAAGGCGTGGCCGAAGCCCACCGGCACGTAAAGCTGATAGGCGTTGGCCGCCGATAGTTCGAGTGCGACATGCTGGCCATAGGTCGGCGACGAGCGGCGCAGATCGACCGCGACATCGATGATCGCGCCCCGCAACACCCGCACCAGCTTGGCCTGGGCATGCGGCGGCGCCTGGAAATGGATGCCACGGACGGTGCCGGCGGTAGCCGATAGCGAGTGGTTGTCCTGCACGTACACGTCATAGAGTGCAAGTGCCGCGAAATTGGCGGCGGCGTAGGTTTCGATGAAGAAACCACGGTGGTCGCCGAAGCGGCGCGGCGAGATCAGCACCGGACCCGCAACCGCAAAGCGGACGGCGGTGAAATTGCCGGAAGTTTGAGGTTCGCCAAGCGGTTGCGTATCGGTCGGTTTCAGCTCGAAAGCGGCCATTCCAGTTTGGTCCCCGTTGGTCTGGTTCAATTCCTCCCTTGCTGGCGCAGCTCGGTCAAGTACTTTCCGACGCACTGCAACAAAGTTCCAAAGTTTTTTTGCTTCTTTTTGTTCACAAAAAGAAGACTTCTTTTTTGAAAAAAAGAAGCAAAAAACGCTTAATAATTATTGTTCTGGGCTAGCCGGAAGCCGAACGGGCGGTGGCACGAAGGCCGATTGCGGCGGACAGAGCCTCCGCGACGCGATTCGCGGTGAAGCCTTCGGCGATCAGCCTAACGCCGGCGGCAGCGGCGGCTTGGTGCTGCGCGGCACTACCGTGCAGCGTTGCAATCCGCACGGCGAGTGCGTCAGCGCCGTCAGCCACCAACGCTGAGAGCGCCGCGGGCAACACCATCCCCTCCGCCGCGACCCTGCTCATCACGCACGGCACGCCGGCGCCCAGGCTTTCCAACACCTTGCCCTTCAGCCCGGCACCAAAACGCAGCGGTGCCACCGTCAGCCGCACCCGGTCGAACACCTCCGCCAGATCGGACACCTCACCCTGCGCCACCAGCCCCGGCCGCGCCAAACCGCGCATGCGCGCCGGCATGCCGCTGCCCACGAGCAGGCACTCGATCTCGGGGTGATCGCGCCAAATCAACGGCATCAGCACCTCGGCCAGGAAACCCGCCGCGTCCAGGTTCGGCGCGTGATCGTAACTGCCGATGAACGCCAACCCGGCACGCCGCGCGAACGGGACCGAGCCGGTGCGGCGCGGCACCTCCCACGGCACCACATGCACGTTTGCCGCCGGCACCGCCTGCCGCAACAACGCCGCTTCGTCCACCGAGTGGGTGATCACCGCGTCGGCCGACCAGGCCGCGGTGAGTTCCTGCATCCGCACCCGGCGGCTCACTGCCAGCAGCTCCGGCCGCTCCTCAATTTCTGACTGGCGCGCCAGCCGCACATGGTGGAGGTCGGCGACGCTGTAGATGATCCGCGCCTTCGGGCAATATTGCCGCGCCAGCGCCAGATAATTGGTCGCGATCGCGACGCGGTGCAGATAGACCACGTCGAAGCAACCGGCCTGGCAGCGCAAAACATCCTCGACCGAGCTATAGAACGGCGTCGCGCAAACGCTGATCCCTGCCGCCTCCAGCCCCGCTCGGGCGAGGGCGGCAATCTCCGCCGGGGACGCGAAACTCAAGCCGTAGCCCAGAGTTTGCAGCGCCCGCATGTGCGACAGCACCGCCTGCGACCCGCCGTCGCGACCCGCCAGAGGTGCGACCGCATCGATCACCAAAGCGCGCAACCCCGGCTCCGCCAGCGGCGCCGCCCCGCCGCCCCAGCGCCGGCGGAATTGTTCGTAGGCCACCCGGGCCGTGAGCCCACCCTCGGTCTGGGCGCGCAGCCGCAGCAGCCGCTCGGTCTGCGCCGCCAGAAACGACAGCGCCCGATCCTGGTCGGCAACCGTGCCGAGCGCCGCAACCGAGGTCTCGATCGCGTGCTCGAGCGTGGCATCGAAGCTGGTGGAAGCCTCGATCACCACCGGCGAGCCCGGCAGCACGCTACCGTCGGCCTCGACGCGCACCTCGATGGTATGGCGCGAGAGCGGTGAAAGCCCGCCCGGAATTCGCACCTGAAACGCGTGGCGGCCACCGCCGACCCCGGCCGCCGCGAGATCTGGACGATGGCGGTTGGCGAGCACCCGGGCGATCACTTCGCCCTGGTTCAGGATTTGCAGCGCGACCGGTTCATCGGGGCGTTGTTCATCCCACGCCCAGCCTTCGATCAGATCGCGGCTGGCGAGCTCCAGCTTGCCGTGCCGCGCCAGATTGGCGGGAACGACGCATTGCGGCGCCAGGCTGCCCGCGATCGCTTCGACCACCCGCGGCGATTGCAGCAGTTCGCACCCGTCTTCTACCCGCTGGACCCGGATCAGGTGCCGGGTGTCGGGCCCCAGGCCGCCCGGGATCGCCAGCGAGAAGCTGTGCCGCCCGTCGCCGATGCCGGCTTGTGCGAGATCGTGGCGGTAGCGATCCGCGACCACCTGCGCGACCGTAACGCCATTATCCAGGATCAGCAGTGAGACCGGCGCATCGGGCGATTGTTCGTTCTGCGCCCAACCCTCGATCAAGTCGTGCCGGACCAGTTCCAGCACACCCCGCAACGGGCCCCCCGCGGTCTGTTCGGGGGCGCCAATTCGTGCCGCGATCGAAACCCGGCCAGTGCCGCTGCTCCTTGCTGCGATCCTGCGGCGCACCGCTTCCAATTCCTCGCCGTCTTCCACGCGCGGGGCGCAGTAACGCGCGGGCTCGCGCACCGCGTCAGGATAAAGCGCACCATATTCCGCCGCGTTCAGAAACATGCCTCGGCTGCCATCGTCGACAAACGTCTCGGACGCGGCGCCTTCGGCCAGAATCACATCGTGTTGCGCAAGCTCGATGTGAAAATACTCCACCAGTTCGATCGCGTCCGCCTGCGTAATCGAGCTGCCGTTCACCAGCACCTGCGCCGGGATCAGCACGCCATCGATAAACATCGCGTGCAGCGGCGAAACCGATAGCTCGCGCCTGGGCACATCATCGGCGAGCGAGCCGGCTTTGAACCGCACCGGCAGCACCTCGCGGTTGTTCGCCGCAAACCGGCCGCGGTAGCTGCGGCACCCGATCCAGCAGATCGGTTTCGCTTCGCCCGAGATCGTGACCACAGGATCGCCAATGCGTAATTCCTCCACTGGAATCTCGCCGCGATCGGTAAGGATCATCGTGCCGCGGCAATAGCAGGCGGTGCTGTTCATGGTGAGCAGGGTGTCGCCCCATAAATCCCGCAGCACGAATTCCTCACCCGTGAAGCTTTGGGTTGGATCGAACTTCAAATCATAGGTTTGTCCGTCATCCGTGAACTGCAACACATTGTTTGCCCCAAGCACCGGTGTGCCGGCCGGATCGTAAGCGATCGCCATATCGATGAAGTCGCCGGGACCAAACCCATCGATCGTGTCACCGGGCATGGTATTGCCGATGTTGAGCTGGTTTTCGTAATCGGCAGTGCTGCCAAAATTTATTGTGCCGCTATCGGCACCGATGGTTGCAGAATCCATCGTCACGCACCCGCCGTCGGCGAGCGTGAGGGAGCCGGAGTTGCTCACATTCGCGCTGTCGATACCAAGCATATCGTCGTTGCCATAGACCGCGACGCTGCCGTTGTTGGTAAAGCTGTTGCCGAAAACGTCGAACTCGCCGTCGTCGGCGGCTGAAACCGTAATCGAGCCGTCGTTCACGATGCCATCACCGAAGGCGCCGCCATCAACAAGAGTTATTGCGCCGCCGCCATCGACCAGCAGGTTTAGCCCGCTGCCGAAGGTCAAAACCGCGGCAGCGTCGTCCGCCACAGAACTCAAATCGCCGCCGAGTTCGATCGTGGCGCTATTGAGCGTGGTGGTACCCACGATGTCGAGGCCGCCATAACCAACGCTGGCGTAACCCGGGCCGGTGCCTGCGGCGTTCTCAAGTGTGATGCCATCGGTAATGGTGACGCCGGTTGACCCCACGACCAACTCGCCCTGCCAGATGACGTCCGATAGCGTACCGCCAGGATAGGTCACGCCGTCGATCGAGTACTCTGCCGAGCCGCCGGTAAATGCCACGCTGCCGCCCGAAAGTTGAACGGTAGCGTCGGCGATGATACCCCCTGCTCCGAGTTCGAGTTCGCCGGCGTGGAGCGCGATGTCACCCGAAACCGATAGCTGGCGATCGACGTAGAGCGTCGCAGTTTTGTCCGACAGGGTGAGCGACGCGGCCTCGGCCGGGCTGTTCAGCGTTACCGTATAGGTGCCGGAAACGCCGATGGTCACAGCGGAGTTGCTGCCGGGTAGCGCGCCGCTGCTCCAATCCGCAGCGTCGCTCCAATCGCCCGAAACCGGGTTTTCCCACGAGTCACTCATCGCCATCCCCCAAACCTATGCCCTCACCGCGCGAGACACGCCTACGTCTGTAATTGACTCTCGGTACGCGATGCGGCGTTGGTTTTTTAAAGGGTTCCGGTTTAAAGCACCGTTAAGGTGTGATTGGTTGCGAGCGAGGATGACCCGATATTAGCGACAAAAGCATATTCGATCAAGTATTGCCCTGTTAGGCGACCGCTGCCTCGGCCCACTTAATCGGCGTCGACCAGGCCTGCGATATTTTTGGCGAATCCGTCAGTTTCGTGCCGTCCTCCGCCCGTACTACTTCGATCAAATGCTGCCGGTCAGGCGAAAGCCCGCCAGGGACGACAAACGAAAAACTGTGACGCCCGTCGCCGACCCCAGCTTGCGCCAGATCTTCGCGGTAGCGATCCGCGATCACGCGCGCGATCGTCGCGCCATTGTCGAGAATTCGCAGCACGACCGGTGCGTCGGGGAATTCTTCGTCCTGTGCCCAGCCCGCTATCAGATCGCGCCGGACCAATTCCAGAACTCCCCTTAGCGGACCAAAGGAAACGCGATTGTTACCGCCGATTCTTGCCGCGATCTTCCGGCGCACTGCTTCCAGTTCTTCGCCGTCTTCCACGCGCGGGGCGCAGTAACGGGCCGGCTCGCGCAGCGCGTCGGGATAAAGCGCGTGATACTCCGCCGCGTTCAGGAACATGCCGCGACTATCGTCGTCGACAAAGGTCTCGGAAGCTGCGCCTTCCGCCAGGATTACGTCGTGTACAGCGAGTTCGAGGTGGAAATATTCCACTAGGTCGATGGCTTCCGCCTGTATGATCGAGCTGCCGTTCACCAGCGCCAGCGCAGGGATCAGCACGCCGTCGATAAACATCGCGTGCAGCGGCGAAACCCATAGATCGCGTTTGGGCACATCATCACCGAGCGCACCCGCGGTGAACCGCACCGGCAGCACTTCGCGATTGCCCGCCGCGAACCGTCCGCTGTAACTGCGCTGTCCAATCCACCGGACCTTCTTTGCTTCGCCCGAGATCGTGACCAGAAGATCGCCGATGCACAGATCCTCGACCGGAATTTCGCCGCGATCGGTCAGGATCAGCGTGCCGCGGCAGTAGCACGGCGTGCCATCCAACATGATGGTTGGAGTACCTAGGATGTCGCGAAGCTGAAAATATTCGCTGGAATAGAAATCCTGCGATGGATCGAACTGCAGGTCGTAGGTGTTGCCGTCGTCCTCGAACTGCAGAACATTGCTGGTTTCAAGCACCGGAGCGCCAGTCGGGTCGAAGGTAAGCCCGGCCAATACGATACTGTCGCCGACGGCGAAACCGTCGAAAACGTCGCCCGGCAGAGTCGCGCTGTCGTCGATGAGCGTGTCACCGGTGCCGTTGAAGCTGATCGTGCCGTCGTCGTCGAGGTTGGTGGCATCAAGATCGAACGTCGCGCCCGCACCGATCGCGATGGTACCAGTGCTGCTGTTGGAAAAATCGTAGGTGTCTATTCTAATGTGGGAGTTATCGGTGATCGTGCCGCTGTTGGTGAAGCTATTGCCGTAGACGGTGAGTGGAACGAACGCGTTGATCGTACCGTCGTTCACGATCCCATCGCCGACCGAGCCAAAATCCTCGAGATAGGCATTACCGTAGCCGATGGCGTTGATCGTAAGGCCACTGCCCAAGGTGAGCACGGCGGGACTGTTGCTGTCTTCCTGGGAATAAATATAGTTATCGTCAGAATCGTGGTACCCGTCGAGATTGATCGTGGCGTTGTTGAGCGTGGTATTGCCATTAACATACAAATCACTATCGAAGGCCAAGTCGACCGTACCGGGCCCCGTACCGGCAGCATTTTCGAGTGTGATACCGTCGGTGACGGTGAGATCGTTGTCGTCGAGTATAAGCGTGCCCTGGTAGGTCACGCCCGATAACGTGCCACCCGCGAAGTTGATTACGTCGCCAAGCGGAGAACTTAGGGTGCCTCCGCTGATGGTGCCACCGGATTCGAGATCCAAATATCCGGTGAAAAGGGTGAACGCCCCAGTGACGGTTAATTGACTTTTCACGTAGAGATCGTCATTCAAAATAGTAATTGACGCAGCAGCGGCCGGCGCATCGGCCGTCACCGCGTAAAATCCATAGCCGTAGTCAATGCCGGACACCGCTCCGATGGTTACGTCGCTACCGCTAGTCGGCACTTCGCCGGTGTTCCACTCCGCCGCGTCGTTCCAGTCTCCTGAGCTCGCGCTGCTCCAAAACACTCCGTTGTCTGGCTCCACTGCCACCAGCGTCCCATCGTTACCGTCGCTGACCACGCCGAAATAGTCGCCGCTGTAGGTTCCGTCGAGCTGGATGGTAGCCGAATTGGCGCCCGCGGTGACGGTCAGGACGTCGTCAACGGTGTCGAGAACGGCGGTGCCGCCGGCGGAATATACCAACTTGGGCAAGTCGATCAGGCCGCCCGCGGCCAGAACCGTACCGTCGGCGCTACCACCGTCCAGAACCAGGCACCCGCCCGCATCTACCGTGCCGCCGCCCGCAACACCGCCGGAATAGACGAACTCCTTGCTGTCGGCGCTCACCTCGGTACCGCTGGCCACAGCGGCGTCATATATCAACTCGCTGCCACCTGGCTCGAGGAGAGTATCATTGCTCACACCGCCCTGGGACACGATCTCGTAGCCACCGTATCTCACAAAGGTAGCGACCGTCATGCCGCCGTCGCCGCCAACGTACTCGTAACCTCCGGACGCCACCGTCGTGTTGCTGGCCGTGCCGCCCAAAGCTGCCTCGTACCCGCCATTACTGACCACGGTGAAATACGTGGTGCCGCCGCTATACGCGTACTCTTCGCCACCATTGCTCAGGACGGTGGAGGTGGCGTGGCCTCCGCTGGAAACGATCTCCTTGCCGTCGTACGCCACGAGGGAGCCGACGGTCGAGCCGCCGTTGAACACGTTCAGTACGCCGTGGGGGAACACGAAGCTGCTGCTGGCGATGCCGCCCGCTGACACATATTCGTAACCGCCTGAACTCACAGTGGTAAAGTTGGTCGTGCCGCCGCTGGAAACAACTTCGCCGCCGCCGTTGTTTACCACGATGCGGTCGGCGACGCCGCCGTTCAACACCGTCATCAGATCATGGTTGAGGAGCGTGATGCCGCTGCTGGTCACGCCGGATGAGACAACGTAATCGGTCATGATGGAGGTTCCCAGCTTGAGCGTAATCCGATCACAGCGAATCGATTAGCCGGCTGGACTGATCTCCAGCTCATTGTTTGTTGTAGAGCGATTAGGGCCGCCCAATGTGGGCTTGAGGATTCGGCGGGGTGGGCAGTATGTCCTACCCAGCACCAAGGTCCGTGCCCATCGATGCCGGAAAGGCTAACACAAGTAAAAGGTCGGCGCCAACGAAATAAACTCGCGCCGCCTGCGGCCAACGCCCGCCGGCAATCCAACGTACAAAAGTTTTTTGCTTCTTTTTTTCAAAAAAGAAGTCTGCTTTTTTTGAACAAAAAGAAGCAAAAAAACCTTTTCAATTAGAATCCCGCAAACAGCGCGGTCGAAAAATACCGCTCCGCGTACGAAGGAATAATCGCGACAATCACCTTGCCCTCGTTCGCATGATCGCGTGCAACCTCCAACGCCGCATGCAATGCCGCACCGGATGAAATTCCCGCTGCAATTCCCTCGGTCTTTGCCAAACGCCGTGCGGTGGCCAACGCATCACGCTCCGACACCCGCAACACCTGGTCCATCAACTTCACATCCAGATTATGCGGAATAAACCCCGGTCCGATCCCCTGGATCGCGTGCGGCCCGGGCTCGTCGCCCGAAATCACCGCACTCTCCGCGGGCTCGACCACGAACAGCTTCAACCCCGGCTTGCGCGGCTTCAACGCCCGCGCAATCCCGGTCATCGTCCCGCCGGTGCCCGAACCGCCGACCACGATGTCCACTCGCCCCTCGGTATCAACCCAGATCTCCTCCGCGGTAGTGCGTTCGTGCACCGCCGGGTTCGCCGCGTTGTCGAACTGCCGCGGCATCCAACTGTCGGGCATTTCCGCCATCACCTCGCGCGCCTTGCGGATCGCGCCGCTCATGCCCTCGCGCGCCGGCGTCAGCACCAACTCCGCCCCCAGCAGCCGCAACATCTTGCGCCGCTCGAGCGACGCGCCCTCGGGCATGATCACCACCAGCTTGTAACCCTTGGCCGCGGCGACAAACGCCAGCGCAATGCCGGTGTTGCCCGAGGTCGGCTCGATCAGCACGGTGCGGCCGGGGCGGATCAGCCCCTCCGATTCGGCCTGCTCGACCATCGCGAGCCCGATTCGGTCCTTCACCGACTTCAACGGATTGTAATACTCGAGCTTCAGCAGCACCTCGGCCTTCAGCCCGTCTTCCCGGGAAATCCGCGGGATTCGGACCAGCGGCGTGCCGCCGACCAGTTCGAGAATATTATTATAGATGCGTCCCCGCGGCGGAAGCATGGCGGTGGAGACGGGTTTGGGTGTATTATCGCTAACCATGCTGGCCATCCTGGAAAAACACTTTGTCCTATCGTATTTAGGACGTCTGTGAGGGATTGAAAATGCTGTTACGACGAGATCGTGCCCTGGCGGCGATTGCGGTGATGCTGGATGTGGCGTTTCACGGCGGCCGCACTGCAACCGTAAGCGCCACCGAGATCGCCGAACGCGCCGGCACCGCCCGCCGCGGCATGGAACCCCTGCTCCAGGCGCTGTCGCGCGCCGGCCTGCTCGAAAGCGTGCGCGGCCCGCGCGGCGGCTACCGCCTGGGCCGCCCAAGACGCGACATCACCCTCGCCGACATCGTCACTGTAAGTATCGACGAAGAGCCGGATCCGAACGAACCCGCCTCCAGCAAACTGCAGGAAGTGGTGCTCGATCCGCTTTGGGCCGAACTCTCGGCGACCCTCGACTCCCGCCTCGCCGCCATCACCCTCGATGACCTGATGCGCCGCGCCGCCAGCGCCGGCCTGCGCCGCCCGGTGACCGAGCCGATTTCCTACGCGATTTGACATGACCGCGATAGAAGAGAAGGAAGGCGAGGGCTCTGCCCCTCGACCCCGCCAAGGGCCCAAGGCCCCTGGTGGGGTCGAGGGGCAA
>Ga0302311_10000915_pt1 | contig 35498 bp, 34 predicted proteins | sample III_Palsa_N1_3_FD_200449 | JGI IMG/M metagenome (GOLD analysis project Ga0302311, IMG submission 200449) | Peat permafrost microbial communities from Stordalen Mire near Abisko, Sweden - III_Palsa_N1_3 | ecosystem: Environmental > Terrestrial > Soil > Palsa > Peat permafrost | place: Sweden... | reverse complement strand
TCGTCAGCCGGCAGAAGGACGCAGGGACCTTCGGCGTGATCACCGTGGGAGCCTTCCAGGCCGGCACGGTGGGTAACATCATCCCCGATCATGCCGAGCTGAGACTGACCCTGCGCTCATTCAGCCCCGACGTGCGCCAGTTGTTGCTGGACGGGGTGACGCGCACCGCCAACGCTGCGGCCGCCATGGCCGAAGCCCCGCCGCCGGTGATCACCTCCGAGGGCGCAGCGGCCGCCGTGGTCAACGACCACGACCTGGCGGTGAAGGTGAGCGCGACGCTGGCCGCGGCCGGCGGCGACAAGACCCTCTTCCTCCCGGCCTCGGCCCCCGGCATCTCGGCCAGCGAGGACTATTCGGAGTTCATCATCGCTGGCGTGCCGTCGCTCTACATGACCATCGGCGGCTACGACGCCGCGACGCTGGCCGACTACAAGGCCAAGGGCGAACCCGTGCCGACCAACCACTCGCCGTTCTTCGCCCCCGACCACGATGCGGCGATCCACACCGGTATCAGAACCTTGACCCTGGCGGTGCTGACCGTGGCGCCGGCGAAGTAGGTTCTACCGGGTCAGTACCCTGTGAGCAGCAGCCGTACGCAGCCGGTCCGGCGAGTCACGCGAGCCGGCTCGACGGTAGGCTGGCTTGGTTGGCCCGGATTCGAGATCAGCCGGAATAGGCCGCCACGCCCCGCGGAGGGTGGCGCGGGCACGTAATGGACGAAACTCGGATCGATCTGGGGGCCGCAACCCCCCTGGCCTCGCGCCGCGGCCGGCGGCACGTGGGGTGGGGGCGAAGGTTTGAATTCAGCCGGCGCCGCCGCCACGGACGCGGCCACGAGAATCATCGCGACAGACGACATGTCGAAGTCCTCCCGCTCGATGGCGGCCATCTTATCACGAGCTGATGGTCGTCAAAACCAACATCCGAGCAGGCCCGGTTGGTTCTCGTTTCTAAGATTTGGACGCAATGGCGATCGCCCAGGCCTGGACGGCGGTGGTGTCGGCGATGTCGCCATCGAAAACCTGCTGGGGCTCGAACGGGCCGATGCGCGGCGGCTCGGAAACGTCGATCGCCATCAAGGTCGAAAACGTCGACAGGCCAGATGGCATCGGTCGGTCGCTCACCTCGGCATAGTGGGTGTTGGCGTCGGTGGTTCGGCCCAGCTGAACGGCGCCCAGGTGGCGGAAGTCGTCGACGACCTCGAGGCACGAACTGAAACACAGACCGTCCGTCACCAGGAACAAACGGCCCTTGAAACTCGGGGCAAGCGCCGAGGCGCGGCCGGCCGTCGTCGGACATGTCACGGGTCCGGAAAAGGGCTTGCCCGCCTTGGCGGCGTCCCTCGCCTGGGCCAGCAGGTTATCGAGAATCTTCAGGAACTCCGGACCGCGGTCGGCTAAGACGACGCGATCGTGCTCCAGCTCGCGGAGATTGGCGGGCGATACGCGCCAGGCCGAACCGCAGGGGGCGTCGGGCGCCCCGAGCTTGGCGTTGACATAGGCCTGACCGAACAGCTGCTCGGCGATCTGACGCCCGAACTCCGATGAGCCGCCGCCATTGCCGCGCAGATCCAGGATCACGAAAGGCGCATTGCGCATCGCCGCCGCCTGGGCGCGGACCGCATCGACCACGGCGACCGCGCGCGCATCCTCCAGGCCCTGCAACGCGATCCAGTAGCCTCCCCCCGCCTGGCGGACGCCATAGCCAGCGGCGCCAAAATTGTTGGCCTTGGCGAACCTCAGCGTAAGCGAACCCCGCGATATGGGACGCCAGTCGAGGCGGACGTCGCGAACCGCCCCACCCTTGTCGAATGCGCAGCTGACCGGTCGGGGCACGAAGGGATTGCCTTCGTTGACCAGGAGCCAGGGCGCGGACTGCTCCTGTTGCGCCTCCACCGACCAGTCGGCCCGGAAGCCGCCCAGAACCTGCTTGCCCCAATCGTCGGGCGTACGGCCATCACAGGAAACCAGCCGGGCTCCCAGCAGGCTGTCGGCCGGGCTCAAAGCCTGCTCGTCGGCGACGACCCAGCGATCGCCGCGCTTGGCGAGGATGACGCCTGCCCAATCCGGCCGGGCCAACTGCAACGTCGGGCTCGATCGCACATGCTTGTCGCCGAAGGCGTTGGCAAACGCCGCCAGCGTCGCGACGTAGCCTTCGTAGCTTTCCACTTGCTGCGCGCGCGCCGCCGCCACCGCATGCGACCGCTCGAGGGTGGCGCGGAAGACGTTGTCGCCGACCTCTGGCGTCGCGCCGGGATGGTCGGCGAGCAGCATTTGATAGGCCGCCTCGATGTCGATCTCGGCTGAGTGGCGCCAGAAATCTGTCGGCGCGGGCTTGAAGTCGATCGCCGCGGCGCTCTCCTGACCGTATGCCGCCGGCGCCAGGGTGATGGCGATCATCGTGAGCGCGATCGTCCAGAATCGACCCTTGAATTCAGCCAGAGACAGCGCAGCGGACCACGGTCCTGCCAGCCTCCGCCTCACCGCGGGCAAGAGACGTCGCCCTCCTCGCACACCTTGAAGCCGGCGAGCGCATGCGTGCGCTGATCGGTCAGAGCGGTGAAGCAGTTGTCGGCCACCATCGGCGCCACCGAGCCGCCGTCCGGCCCGCTCGACTCGAACATGCATTCCTTGTCGCGGAACGCCAGCCAGGCCCGCTGCGCATCACGCAGCCGCGTCTTACCACCGGTCTCCAGGCGGGACATGACCGCCGCGTAGGCCCGGTTCAGCGCCGCGTCCGACTTCTTGGCGACTTGATTGGAACATTCGTTCATCACCGCCTGGCTGGTAGGATTGGCGCAGTCCGTTGATTGCGCGGCGGCGGGCGCCGCGAAAACCAAGATCAACAGGGCCAGCGAAACTCTCATCTCTTCCCCCACGATGACAATCGGCCGATCGGATCGCAATCAGGGCGACCTTACACCAGGGTCCGTTTTCGGCCCGAATAAACCTCAGCCGTTGTGGACCTCGACCTGCGGAACCTCGCACCAGGACCGTCGCCCGTCGATCTCGCAGCGGTTCACGATCTGGCCCTCGCGGCTCCAGACCTTCACATGCCAGCGCCGGGGGCCGGCCCGCTCGAGGGTCATGTAGCCGAAGCCGTCGATCCAGGAGCTGAACTTGTCGGCGTGCAGGCCGGGCGCAACCTCGAAATCGCCCGGCAGCGCGCGCGGCAGGGGCACGATATCCTCCTGCGTGCCCGAGAGCCCAGCGATGAACTGGCTGGGCGCCTTGCCGGCGAAACTGGCTTGCTCCCACAAGTGGATATGGCCGGAGAGGAGCACGTCAACTCCGGCCGGCAACAGGGCCGGATCGCGGGCGGCGAAGGCCGACTGGATCGCCCCGTTGCCCGGATAGAGCTTGATCTCGCCCTTCTTGTCGGTCGCCCCGACCCCCAGGATCGGCTTGTGATCGGTGAGGAAGGTGAATGTCCCACGCTTGGCGAAGGCGGCGATGGCGTCGAAGTCGCGCTCGTACTGGGCCTTGCGCGGATCGTCGTCGGCGAGGGGCTTGATCGGTGCGATGGAGAGGTCGGCGACGACGATCTGCGCGCCGCCGCCGAGCGGCACGGCATAGGGCGGCGCATCGTCGTTGTCGAAATCCCTGGCTGGATCGACGCAGTCGCGTCCCGGCTCCAGCGGGCGGACGTCGAGCAGCCGCCACCAGCCCTGCCCAGCCCGGTCGCAGTTCTCGTGGTTGCCGCGGTCTACGATCCATGGCGCGGCGGCGAGCAACGGCGCAGCCGGGGCGAAGAAGTCGGCCTGCCAGGCGTCCCAGCCATAGCCCCAGGCCGGGCTGGCGCAGGCCGAAACGCCGGGCGGACAGGCGTTCTCGCGGTAGAGGTAGTCGCCGACGTGCAACACCACGTCCGGCTTCCACGCCGCGCCTCGGCGGGCGATCTCGGCGAAGGGATAAGCCTTGGGATCGTTGCAGGCCTGGTAAGCCTTGTCGGCCGCCTTCACGCGGCAGCCAGTGTCGCCGATGACCAGGATGCGATCGATGCGCCGAGGCGGCAGCGGCAAGAGTTGGCCTTCGAGGCGCACACGCCGCGCCGTCCGCGGCAGCGTCCGCTCGCACACCCGCACCGGGAAGGCCGAGGGCTTGGACGCCTCAGGCGTCGAGGCGGTGCGGCGCAACGGCAGGGTCTCGGGTCCCGCGCGCAGGGCCATGCGCGCGCGCCGGCCATCGATGGAGAGGACCGGACAGGCGTCGGCGTCGGTGATCAGGCGGGCGACGGGGACGCCTTCTTCGCCCAGGAGGACGTAGCGGGCGAGCGTCGCGGCCTGGGCAGCGGTGGTCAGTCCGAGAGCCAGACAGGCGCCGAGCGCTGCAGTGCGGAACGATCGAGTCATGGCCCTCATTTGCATGCTTGTCTGACGGTTTTGCAAAGGCGGCGCCGGCGCGCCCCGTTGGTCCAATTGCGGTTGGCCCGCGTATTAACCCCGGCAGCGGTCGAGTTGGGGAGGGAGGCATGAGGCTGACACGTCGCGCCGCGCTGGCCGGGATCGCCGGAGCGGGCGTCGCGCCATCGGCGTGGGCCGCATCGCCCGGTGACCTCGCGGCGGATGTCGACCTCTTGCGGCGGATCTATGAGACTCTGCACCCAGGCCTCTATCGCTATCAGTCCCCGACCCAGTTCGCGCAGCGTTGCGACGACCTGAAGGCGGCGAGCGCGGGCAGTCTCGCGGCGCAGTATCTCTTGTTGTCGCGCCTGTTGGCGCAGGTGAGATGCGGTCACACCTACGCGAACTTCTTCAATCAGAGCGACGCCGTCTCACGGGCGCTGTTTCAGCCGGTCAACAAACTGCCGTTTCATTTCGTCTGGGTCGGTGATCGGATGGTCGTTTCCGCCAATCCGCGCGGCGTCGACGGCCTGGGGCGCGGAGACGAGGTCCTCTACGTCGACGGCGTTCCCGCGGCGATGATCCAAAGCCGGCTCCTTCCTTACATGCGCGCCGACGGTTCGAACGACGACAAGCGGCGGGTGCTGCTCGACGTGACGGGATCGGATCGGATCGAGAGTTTCGATGTCTTTCACCCATTGGCGTTTCCGTCCGAGGCGGATCTCTTCACCTTGGTGCGCCGAAGGGCGAGCGACGGCATGGTGGGAAGGCTGCAGGTCGAGGCCATCGACCTGGGGGCGCGGCAGGCCATGGCGCCGCGTGGCGCAGACAGGTCCTCGCCAGACTACTGGTCGCTTGCGTGGCCGCGACCAGGAGTGGCCGTGCTCACCATGCCGGGCTGGGCGATGTACGACGTCAAGTGGGACTGGCGCGCCCGCATCGCCGCCTTGTTCGAGGAGATCGCGAGCAAAAGGGCTAACGGTCTGATCATCGACCTGCGCGACAACGAAGGCGGCGACGACTGCGGCCATGAAATCGTCGCCCGGCTGATCGATAGCGATCTGCCACTGTTCGCCGACAGCGAGCGGCGGGTAAGGTTCCGATCGACGCCGCCCGACCTCAACCCCTACCTCGACACCTGGGATCGGTCTTTCGAGCATATCGGCGAGGGGGCCGACGACCTGGGCGACGGCTTTTATCGGCTGAAAGCCGGCGAGGACGAAACCCGGCGGATTGCGCCGAAGGGGCCGCGATTCCACGGCAAGGTCATCGTGCTCTCCAGCCCGCAGAACAGCTCGGCCACCTTCCAGTTCATCGCTCTGATGCGTGGCCACGGCCTGGCGCGGATCTATGGGCGGCCCACCGGCGGCAACCAGCGCGGCATCAACGGCGGCAGCTTCTTCTTCGTTCGCCTGCCCCACAGCGGGCTCGAAGCCGACCTGCCGCTGGTCGGCTACTTCCCCAATTCGCCGAAGCCCGACGCAGGCCTCCCCCCAGACAAGCGGATTGACCCGACCTCGGAGGATATCGGTCGCGGCTACGACCGCACTTTGGAACAGGCGATTGCAGACGTAGGCTGAGAAGGGCGGCGGAGCGCCGGAACCTCCCTACCAGCGTCACGGCGATCCGGTAAGGCTAGGCGGCCGCCCGACCAGCCTCGACTTCCCCCATGAAATCCAACACCGCGGTATTGGCCGTCTCGGGGTCGACCACCAGGTAGTTGTGGCCCGCCCCCGCGATCCGGACAAACCGGCTGTCGGGCAGGATTTCGGCCAGCTCCTCGCCCCACTTGAACGGAACCGTGCCGTCCTCGTCGCCGTGCAGCACCAGGGCCGGCAGGGTCAATCCGGCGACCGCCTCGCGCGTGACGCGGTAGTTGGACATCGCCGCGGCCTGGGCGACCACGCCTTTTACGCTGAACTTGTCCTTGGCCTCGATCGCCCGGTCGGCGGCGACGGCGTCCGGCGCGGCGGCGCTGCCATAGCCGTGATTGACGCGTCGAGGCGCCAGCAGTTTCAGCAACGCCGGCGGCAGGTAGTAGAGCACCCGCATGATGGCTGGCATCCGCGGCTTGTCCGCCGTCAGCGCGCCCGAGCATCCGACGATCAGCGAGCGCACCCGGCTGGGCTGCTGGAACGTCATCTCCTGGACCAGGACGCCGCCCATCGAGACGCCGTAGATGTGCGCCTGGTCGACGCCCGCCGCGTCCATCACCGCGAAGGCGTCGGCGGCCAGTTGTTGCACCGTGACTTTCGGCGTTTGGCCGCTCTCGCCCGTGCCGCGGTTGTCGAACCAGATGACGCGATGCTGGGCGGCCAGGGCCGGGATGACCGGGTACCACATCCTGGAACTGTAGCGGTGGCCCATGACGAGCAGAATCGGCGTTCCGCTTCCCTGCTCGTCCCAGTGGAGGCGTACGCCGTCGTTTTCGGTGAAGGGCACGGGACTCCCTAAACCGGCCACGCTGAGGCGTCCAGGAACGAGAGCCTAGGCCGTGAGGTCCAGCCGCCAGGTCTCGCTCTGCACCGTGGCGCCGAATTCGGTGTGGGTGTGGACGTCGACGATCTCGAAGCCATGCGCGGCATAGATGCGCCGGGCGCTGGCCAGCACCGTGTGGGTCCAGAGCGTCATCTCGCGGTAGCCGACCTCGCGGGCGAAGGCGAGACAGGTCTCCACCAGGGCGTTGCCGACGCCGAAGCCGCGGGCGAAGGCCTCGACGTAGAGCAGACGCAGGCGGCAGAGGCCGGCGCCCTCGTCGGTCAGGAAGATCGAGCCGGCCAGGGCGCCGCCCACCTCCGCAACCCAGCACTGCTCGCGGCCGGGCTTGAAGTTCTTGAGGAACGCCGCCGCGGACTCCGCAATGTTGACCTCGATGCCGGCGCCCCAGCCATAGACGTCGCAGTAGAGGATCGACTGCCGTGAGGCGATCAGTCCGACGTCGCCGGCGGCGAACGGTCGTATGCGGAAGGTCCGGTCCGGCGCGGCGTCGAGCAGGGCCGTCGCCTGGCTGAGCGCACGGATGAGCTCGTCCTGCTGCGCGGACGTGAGACGTTCCAGCCTGGTGGCCACCACCGCCCGCTGGCGGCGATCGAGATCGTCGAACACCGCCCTGCCGGCGTCCGTCAACGCAATCGGCCGCCGGCGGGCGTCCTCGCCGCGGCCGCGGGCAATCCAGCCGCGCCTTTCGAAGCGGGCCAGCACGCGGCTGAGGAAGCCGGCGTCCATGTCGAGCGCTGCCTTGACCCGGGCGGCCATGGGCTCGGCGTCATGGGCGATCTCGAACAGCACCCGCGCTTCCGGCAGAGTCAGATCCGTTCCAAGGAACCTCGTGTCCAGCGCCCCGACCAGGCGCGTGTAGAACCGGTTGAAGCGGCGGACAGCGGCGATGGCGTCTTCCATGACTCGAAGGTTCGCGCCGATAGTTGATCTCGTCAACTATCCTTCGATCGACACCCCTTCCCGCTCGAGCACGCGGGTGATGGCCTGGCGATCAACCATCCGCCAGGCCAGGCGGCTCCAGGCGGGATAGCGTTCGGCCATCGGCAGGCCGATGCGATTGCCCCAGCGGAACTGCACCAGGAGAACCGGATCGACGATCGAGAATCGCTCGCCCATGCTCCAGGTTCGCCCATCGGCGAGCCGCGCCTCGATGTCGGCGAAGGCCGCCCCGACGATCGCCCGTCCCTTGGCGGCCATAGCCTCGCGCCCCGCCGTCTCGTCGGTGAACCGCTCCGGCCGCCAGATCAGGGAAAATCCGACGCCGTGAACCCAGCCGCTGAGCCAGGCGAGTTGCTCTTCCACCCGCGCCTCGGCGAGCGGATCGCCGATCGGGGCGAGGCCGAAGTCCGGATGGCGTCGGGCGAGATAGAACAGGATCGCCGGGACCTCGGTGAGCGCCCTCGCCTCGTCGGGAATGCGCAAGGCCGGCACGCGGCCCTTGGGGTTGATGGCCAGGAACGCCGCGCTGCGCTGCGCGCCGGCCGCGAGGTCGACTCGCTGCAGCTCGAAGTCGGCGCTCACCTCCTCCAGCACGATGTGGGCGGCCAGCGAGCACGCGCCCGGCGAATAGAAGAGCTCGTAGGCCATGCCGCCTCCCTGGGTTTGGGTAGGGAGACTACACGCTGATTGCATCGGCTGCGCCCCTCCCTCCCCTTGATGGAGAGGATGGCACGCAAAGCGTGACGGGTGAGGTAGCCGCACCACCCCCTCCGTCGCTTGGCGACACCTCCCCCATCAAAGGGAGGAGGTTCAAAAACCCTCACCCCAGCAGTTCGAAACAGAGCACCGCGAAGGCGACCGCCGCGGCGGCGAAGGCCAGGGTCACCTTCCAGGACCGATCGCGGCGCGCGCTCATGACGACAAGGCCGAAGAGCGCCGCCACGGTCGCCCCGCCCGCCAATATGGCGAGCCATGTCCTGGTCGCGGGCATCGCGAAATTCCCTCTTGGATCAAGGTCAAACGCCGACCGCGGGCGAAGTTTCCCGGCCGTCGGTGTGGCGCGGACAGCGCCCGCGGGCGATACTTAGACCCACGAACGGCCAGGGAGATTGCAGATGCTCGAAGGCGCCTGTCATTGCGGGAAGGTGCGCTGGCGCTTCGACGGCGTCCCGGAGTCGGCCACAGCCTGCAACTGCACCGTCTGCCGCCGCTACGGCGTGCTGTGGGCCTACGACTATGTCGACGAGGCCATTCACGTCTCCGGTGAGACCCGCGCCTATGTGCGCGGCGAGGCGATCGAGTTCCATTTCTGCCCGGACTGCGGCTGCGTCGCCTTTTGGCGTGGGCGGCGGCTGAACGCCAAAGGCAAGTGGCCCATCGCCGTCAACCTGCGCCTTGCCGAACCGGATGTCGTGGCGGAGATCCCGGTCGAGCACTTCGACGGTCTGGAGACGTTCGACGATCTCGGTCAGGATGGACGACGCGTGAAGGACCTGTGGTTCTAAGCTTGCATTGACTCAATACCTACTGGTCGGTACGGTCACGGGATGATGACCGAACCCGCCGACTCCCGCACGCGCCTGCTCGACGCCGCGCACAAGGTGGTGCGCGCCAAAGGCTACACGGCCACGCGCGTGGAGGACGTTTGCGCCGAGGCTGGGGTGACCAAGGGCAGCTTCTTTCACCACTTCCGCAGCAAGGACGACCTAGGCCTCGCCGCCGCCGCGCACTGGGGCGTCAACACCACGGCGTTCTTTGCCGAGGCGCCGCACCACGCGCCGGCCGATCCCGTCGATTGCCTGCTGGCCTACGTCGATTTCCGCAAGTCGCTGATTGTCGGCGACCTCACCGACTTCACCTGCTTCGCCGGCACGGTGGTCCAGGAAACCTGGAGCACTCACCCGGAGGTCAGCGCCGCCTGTGGCGCGACAATCGACGCCCATGCCGCCACACTCGTCGAAGACATCCGCCAGGCCATGGCGGCGCACGGCGTGGCGGGCTTCACCCCGGAAAGCCTCGCCCTGCATACCCAGGCGGTCATCCAGGGTGCATTCGTCCTGGCCAAGGCAGAGGGCTCCGCGGCGGTCGCGGCCGAGAGCCTTGATCACCTGCGCCACTATCTCGAACTGCTGTTCGCCGAGACGGCCACGGAGAAGGTGAGATGAAGATCTACTGGATCAAGGCGCAGGCTCCACGGCGCGTGCTGGCCCTCGTCAAGCACCTGGGGATTGAGGCGGAGCTGATCGAGGTCGACCTCATGGCCGGCGGCCTGAAGACCCCCGACTACGCGGCGGTCAACCCCAACCTCAAGGCCCCGGCCTTGATCGACGGCGACCTGCGGCTCTGCGAGTCTTCGGCGATCATGGCTCACCTCGCCATCAAGGCCGGTTCGGACATGTGGCCGGCGCACAACCCGGCCGAGCAGGTGCAGGTGCTGCGCTGGCTGTCGTGGAACGACGGCCACTGGGGGCCTGCGACGGCTCCGTATTATTTCGAGCACGTGGTCAAGGCGACCTTCGGTATCGGGAAGCCCGACGAGGAGGAGTTGAAAGGCAAGGACGCCCAGTTGGCGCGCTATGCGAAGGTGCTGGACGATCATCTGGCCGGCCGCCGGTTCGTCGCCTGCGATCGCCTGACCATCGCCGATTTCCAGCTCGCGTCTCAGGCCAGCTACTGGCGAGAAAGCGAGATGCCGCTGCAGCCTTTCGCCAACGTCGTCGCCTGGCTCGACGGCCTGATGCGCATCCCGGCCTGGGCCGATCCCTGGCCCGAGCCGGCGGCGGTGGCGGCCTAGGCTGGCTGCCTCCTACTTCCTCTTCTTCGACCCGTTCAGCGCCGCGGCGGCCTTTACCAGCGCCTGGAACGCGGCTGGATCGATCGTCTCGCCCTCGCGCACGTCGATGGCGCGGCGGACGTTGCCCTCGAGGCTGGAATTGAACAGGCCGGACGGGTCCGCCAGCGCCGCGCCCTTGGCGAAGGTCAGCTTAACGACCGCTTTGTAGGTCTCGCCGGTGCAGATAATGCCATCGCGCTCGAAGGTCGGAACCCCGCGCCACTTCCAACCCTCGACGACGTCCGGAACCGCCTCGCGGATCAGGGCGCGGAGGCGGGCGAGCGTCTCGCCGCGCCAGTCGCCGAGTTCGGCGATGCGGGCGTCGATCAGCTCGGAAGGAGACCGGCTCTCGATATTGCTGGTCGTCATGTCGCTCGCTGCTCCCTTGCGCTGAGGCGGGCGCCCTGCGAACTTTGCGCCTGTTTCAAATATGGGGTTTCGCCATGAGCCACACCCCCCGCAAGCTCGATACCCACGTCGATTGGCGCGCCAGCGACGTCGCAGACGCCTCTGTCTGGACCTATGAGCTGACCTCCGACGACCACGCCGAGCTGGGCGCTGCGCTCGCCGCAGCCAAGGCTAAGTCGGACGACCTCCTTGAGCTCGGGCGCGAGGATTTTCCCCTGCCCTCCCTGGCCGCCAGGCTGGCCCAAATAGAGCGCGAGCTGATCGACGGCCGCGGCTTCGTGCGCATCGCCGCCCTCGATACCGGCCGCTACGACGACGACGACCTGACCATGCTCTACTGGGGCGTCGGCATGCACCTCGGCGATCCCTGGCCGCAGAACAAGCATGGGCACGTGATGGGCGATGTCACCGACCAGGGGAAGAGCGTCACCGACCCCACGGCGCGCGGCAACGAGCTGGGCCTGATCGCGCTCGACTACCACACCGATGGGTCGGACCTTGTCGGCCTGATGTGCCTGCGTCCGGCCGCGCGCGGCGGCCTGAGCTGCGTCGCCAACGTGATCGAGATCCACAACACGCTGATGGCGACGCGGCCTGACCTCGTCGCCGCCCTCTACGAAGAGCTGCCCTGGGACTATCGCGGCGAGGAGCCGCCCGGCGGTCGGCCGTTCTACATGCGCAGTGTCTTCGTCGAGCACGACGGCCGGCTCTTCTGCCGGTTCATCCCGCAGTACATCAAGGCCTCGCAGCGGCATCCCGGCGCCCCGCGCCTCTCGCCGCTCGTCGTCGAGGCTCTGGATACGGTCTCGGACATGGCCAACGATCCGGCCTTCAACGTCTACATGGACCTGCGGCCCGGCGAGATGCAGTTCATCAACAACTACCATGTGCTGCACGGCCGCACCGCCTACGAGGACGACGCCGCGGCCGGCCGCAAACGCCACTTGAAGCGGCTCTGGCTCGCCACGCGTCACCTGACCTCGCGCCCCGGCGGCTTCGGCGCCCGGACGCCGGAGCATTGGCTGCGTAATCGCTCGGTCAGCCGCCTGCACGCCGTCGCAGACGCCTGAACTTCCCGGGCGGCCCCGAACGCAACCTCGGACGGCTTTGGGGTGTTACTAAGCTTGGGCGTGCGGCCAATGGGGTCGCCAGCAGGGAGTGCCTAATGCCAACCTTCGACATCCAGCAGCTGGACCGACGGCTCGTCATGCTGAGCCTGGGCGCAGCGCTTGCAGCCTCGGGCGCCGAGGCCGCCACACGCGCCCAGCTCGACGCCAGCGCCGACCAGGCCCTGGCGCAACTCTACGGCGAAAGCCGCAAGGCCCGCGAACTCGGCCGGCGCTCACGCGCAGTGTTGATCTTCCCAAGCCTGATCAAGGCCGGCTTCATCGTCGGCGGCCAGGGGGGTGAGGGCGTGCTGCGCGTCCACGGCCGCACGGACGGCTACTACAGCCTCGGAGCCGCCTCGTTCGGCCTCCAGGCCGGCGCGCAGAAAACCAGCCTGGCGCTGTTCTTCGTCACCCAGTCGTCGCTCGACTACCTGCGCAAATCCAATGGCTGGTCGCTGGGCGCCGGACCCTCGATCACGGTCATCGATCAGGGCGCGTCCGTGGGCCTCAGCACCACCTCGCTGACCCAGGACGTCTACGCCATGGTCTTCGGCCGCAAGGGCCTGATGGGCGGGATCAGCCTCAACGGCTCGAAGATCACGCACATCAATCCTTCCTAGTCGCTCTCTTCCCCCTCGCAGGGGAGAAGTGTCCCGAAGGGACGATGGGGGGTCGGACACGCCGGCGTTTCCGCCCCCCCTCCCCGGCTGCGCCGGTACTCCCCCCTCGTGGAGGGGGGAGAGAAGCGCCCGGCGGGGCTTGCGACGGCGGCGGAAAAGCCTGACTGATGCGAAGCTTGGCTGCTCGCTGATCGCAAGGTGACGGAAGAGATCCAATCGACCGCTGACGCTCACCCCGAGTGGGAGACGCTGCAGACCTTCGCGGCGCGGCGCGCGCCCGTGGCTGAGCACCTGGCGGCGGGTAAGTCCGTGCGGGCCAAACACCCCCGGTCGGGCTTCGGCGAGTATGTCCAACGTCGCCGGGGCGACGCGGCGCTGGAGATCATCCAGGCTCAGAACGCCACCCGCGTCGCCTCGCTCGTCCCGGTGCGCATGGCGCGCATGCTCGCCTCGCCGTTCGCCTACCTGCGCGGATCGGCGGCGGTGATGGCCGCCGACCTGGCGCGAACGCCTTCCTCTGGACTGAACGTCTACGCCTGCGGCGACATGCATCTGCTCAACTTCGGCCTGTTCGCTTCGGCCGAGCGCAATTTGGTCTTTGCGATCAATGACTTCGACGAAGTGCATCCGGGGCCCTGGGAGTGGGACCTGAAGCGCCTGGCGGCCAGCGCGGCGGTGGCCGCCATCTTCCTCGGCGGCGACCGCGACCACGCCCGGGCCGCCGCCTTCGCCTGCGGCGAGGCCTATGTCCGCCGCATTCGGCGCTATGCCCAGATGGGATATCTGGAAACCTGGTACGACCTCATCGACGAGGAGACGATCCTCGCGCTCGCTTCGCCTCAACAGCGCCGCTACGCCCGCTCGATCATCGACAAGGCCCGCGCCCGCGGTCCCGTGCGGGCGCTCGAGCGCCTGACCGAGGAGGTGGACGGCCGGCCGCGCATCATCGAGGACGTGCCGCTGATCGTGCGCGAGACGCGCCTGCCCAACGGCCTGCCAATCGGCGAGGCGCTGGACATCATGCTCCGCTCATACCTCGCTTCCTTGCCGCTTGACCGCCAGCATCTGTTGAGCCGCTACCGCATCGTCGACGTGGCGCGGAAGGTGGTTGGCGTCGGCAGCGTCGGCACGAGTTGCTGGCTGGCCCTGTTCGAGGGCCTGGATTCGAGCGACCCCCTCCTCCTGCAGGTCAAGGAAGCGCAACCTTCGATCCTCGCGGCCCACGTCGACCACAAGCTCGAGATCTCGAACCAGGGCCGGCGCGTAATCGTCGGCCAGCGGATGATCCAAGGCTCGCCCGACATCTTCCTGGGCTGGGGCCCGAACGCTGGGGATACGGGCTTGCGGGATTTCTACGTACGGCAACTCGCGGACATGAAAGGCGGCATACGATTGCTCGAAGGCGACGTCGCGGCCCTCGGGAGCATCGACGCGTACTGCCGGCTTTGCGGCTGGGCCCTGGCGCTCGCCCACGCCAAATCCGGCGACCCGGCGATGATCTCCGGCTATTGCGGCCGCAGTCACGCCATTCCTGACGCTCTTGTGAGCTTCGCCATGGCCTACCTCGAACAGACCCTGCGCGACCATGACCGGTTGGCCGTCGCGGTGCGCGCTGGCCGCGTAGCGGTGGCGAACGCCAAGGAGGCGGGGATCGGCTGAGCGAAACGCCAAGGCGTGGCATCAGGGTTCAGGCGCGTAGCCGAAGAGCTTCATGGCCGGCGCCAAGATTTCATTCAGCCGGGCGATGGTTTCAGGCCGCAGCTTTTCGCGATAATCGCCCGGCGTGACGCGCCGGACGAAGGCCTGCGGATCCTCGACAGCCGGCCGCTGGTCGGCCCACTCCATGATTGCCGCGATCTGCGTGTCGGTAACCGTCATAGCGAACGTTTGGGCAATCTGCCGGACGAGTTCCGGTTTGCGGAAAATGTAGTCTTCGTACCTGACGACGGTCGTGGAGGGCTGGCGCGAAAGTACCGCGAAGCCACGGTAAGTGCGAAGGAATCCTTCGGCTTGTTGGATAACCCGGACGTCAATGGGGGTCGCGAGCGCCTCGCGCCGGTGCTGCTCCAGCAAGTCAGCGACGGCGGACGCGCCAACCTTGCGCGTCGGAATCGGATGCGAATAGGCGCTGGAGAAATATTCGCTCACCAGCGCGTCCCGCGGGTCGCGCACCATCATCAGCTTGGCCCCGCCGATGAACGCCGGGGCGTCGGCCAGCGCCAGCGGAAACATGCGAAATGTCGCGTAGATGGCTCCGGAGTGGACCAAGTCGCGGAGGGCCGGATCAAATGTCCAGTCCGTCTCGAGGACATTGTCATCGAAGAAACGATTCGCCAGGTCGATGAAGGGGCGCGAGTTCAACTGAGCCACCTGCTCGGTCAGGCGGGTGAGCAGTGAGCTGCCGCTCTTCATGACGCCGAGCACGAACCCCGCGGGCTCATCCCCTGAGGGCTCGATCTCGAAGTTCAGCGTGCGGCCGCAGGTGAGTGTGACGGCGACTTCCCGAGGCGCGACCGACGCTCGCTTGGACGATGGGTGGCCGGCTGCCGCGCGACTGCCGCCGATTCGGGCATTGGCGTGCGGGAAGGCCGTGGCTGGCTGCGCACGGCCAAGAAAGGCGCAGAGTCGCTCCCATCCCTCGCCAGCGAAAAGATCGAGTTCAAGGAAGCGGTCGCGGGGCTTGTCGGAGAAAAATCGCCGGACTCGCCGATCGTAGGCGAGGTAGGCCTCACGGAAGCCGCCATGGTTGAAATACAGCGTCCGGTTGATATCTTGGGCGGCGCGGCCAAAAGGAATCCGGTCGGCTTGGCGCGTCGCCGCCTCGGCCGCCGCGAACCCCTCCGCGCCCCACCATGTGGCCAATCGGGACGTGAGGGAGGCCCCCCAGGAGCCCAACGGCCGTGTGGTGTAGATGAACTTCGAGTTCGGGAAGCGATGGTAGTCCCGCTCGAAATTAAAGCAGACCGGCGTGTCTCCCAAGGCATCGAATAGATACGCGTCCTCCTCACCCAGCAGCGCTCCGGTGATGGGATTCGACCAGTGCGCAGCGTTCAGCTGGAGGATTTCCAAGGCCTTGATCAGCGAGGTCGTCCCTGTGCGCGACAAGCCGATTCCGAACACCTTTGGACGTCCGGAATCGGGAAAGGCGGGATCCCTCATCCGTTCAGCCACTTTATGGAAGACGGGTCGCAAGCCGCCGGGCCGGGAAGCGGGCGGCAAACGGTCGACTTCCCGGAGAAAACCTTCCCGATCGCCAAGGGCAAGACGAGTCCGCAACCGCAGTTCGGCATATCTACCCTCGCCGTCCGCGGCCAGGCGTTCTGACTTGTTCAACAGCTCCTGAAGCAGGCGCGTTCTTGGCCAGCCGTCATGGAGTCGAGCGCACTGTCCAAACGCTTCCGTCAGAACCTCGACGTCTTCACTCTCCTTCACTACGACCTCGAGCGTCGATCTGGCCTCAGGGAGCCGGCCAAGGGCGACGAGAGCATTCAGCCGGCACCATAAGGCCTGCCGATGGGTGGCGCTTGGCAGGTCGCTCGCATCCAGCGCCTGCAGCGCCTCCAAGGGTCGGCCAAGATGAATGAGCGCCGTCGCCAGCTCGGCCGCCAATTTGGATGGGTCATCGGGCGCGAGGCGGCGGGCCTCCGTCAAAGCGATTGACGCCTCTGGCCAGCGTCTCAGCCGCAACAGCGTTGCGGGATCGTCAGGCTTTCGCGCGGACGCATCTGCAGGCTCAGAAATGGCAATCTCTGCCGAGCCAGAGGATGGCGCAATCGGCCTCGGCCTGGATTCCGGCGAAGGGAAGAGCAGCGCGATCACCTGCCTCATGCGTTCGGGGTCAAGCAGGCGCGCCATCGCCTGGAACTCCGCCATCCACATCGAGCGGTGGCTGGAGTTGTTCATCGGGTCCCAGGGCTTTGGCGCCTGGAGGAAATGAACGACGGTGCGTTCGTCTGGCGGGTCGGCCTCCCCATCGTCCGGTCTCACATAGACGTTGAAGCGCCCGGCCAAGGGCATAACGTTGTCTTTGAAGGCCAGGTTCAGCGCGCATTGATCGAGAAAGACCAGTTGATCTCTTCTCTCAACGGCCACTTCTATACACTTCTCGAGGAGCTCGATAATATTTTGATGTGAAAGATCAAATAATAATACACCGGAATTAAAATATTTCTCGGGCGCCAAATCTAACAGACTTGCGGCTCGCTGGATGGAGGTGAGTTGAGACTGCTCTAGCCGAGCGCCTATCGGATGTCCGGCGAGGTCGAAGCTCAAAAGCTCGTCGATTCGGCCGAGGACGCATGTGTCGGAATCCAGATAGAGGGCGCGATCGGCGCCGCCCTCCATGGCGAACTGCCTAGCCGCGAAGATGCGGTGGTAGGCCGCCTGCGAAAGCCTCTGCCCGAATGCGAACCGGCCCCAGACTGTTCGAAACTCCAGCGCCTCGGTGAGCAGTACGCTCGACGGACGAACATCAATTTCCGCCCCAAACGCCGCACCGATCTCGCCAAGGATCGATACTGCAAGGTCAGAGACCTCGTCGGAACAGAAAACCGTGATGGCGCATCCGCCCAGGCTCGCCGAATTGTAACGGAGCAGCGAGAACAGGCTGACGCAGGCGCCGATAAGATAGCTCCCGTCGGCGCAAAAAAAGATGCGCCTCCGTGGCGGGGCGGACGCGGGCGAGGTGAGCGCCGCGACGAAGCAGTTCGTGTTGACTGTCTCCGACCAGATCGCAGCCGCTGGATCCGCGGCGACGCCGCCTTGCGCGCCGCGCGATTGAATCCGCTCAACGAGCTGCATCTCTCCGACGAGCCGTTCGCGCACGGACTGGACGCCGCCGCTCGAATCGGAATCACCAATGACGTCGAGAAGTGCGATGGCTTGTCGGTAGGCTCCGAGCGCCCGCGCCGCCCGAGCGATCGGCTCCAAAAGCTGGCCGAAGTCGTTGTGCCAGCGGCAGAGGGCGACCCGCTTGGCGGCGAAGTCCAGAACGCGCGCCCACTGCCCGGTCTCTGCATAGAGTCGGGCGGCAAGGGAAACTGCGCCGTCGGGAACCTGCGCATCGCTACCCCATTTGGACAGATCCTCAAGCGCCGCTTCGTAGCGTTGAGTAAGGCACAAATGTTCGAATTGCCGGACCTCGAGTTCGGTGTCCCGAACCCCCGGCTCCCCAGAAATCGCCGCCAGAACATTCGCCGCGCCCTCGAAGCGGTTCAGCCGGTTGAGGGCGCCCACGAGCTGCAAGGCAATCGCTCGATTGTTCGGCGCGAGCTCGCGAGCCCTTTCGAACAGCGCCAGGGCGGCGGCCAGATTGTTGCGCGCCTGCTCCAACGCGCCGAGAGCAGCGAGCGCCGTCTCCTGGTTCGGCGTCGTCTCGAGAATCAACTCGAGCAATTGACGCGCCTCGTCCCAACGATGCTGTTGCTGAAGGATAGCGGCCATACGGACCCTGAGGCCCGTATCCGCTGGCTTCGCCGCGGCGGCGCGCTCCATCCAGGCCAGCGCCCCTTTGGGATCGTCGCGCCGCAGCGCGAGCTCGCCCAGCCCGAGCCAGGCTGGAAACGCCTCCGCCCCCAACTCGATCGCTCGGTGATAGGCGGCCTCAGCCTCGTCAAATCGTCCGCTGTCGCGCAGGGCGTTCCCAAGCACGGCATACATCCCCGGCCGCCTCGGATTGGCGGCGATCGCTTTCTCGAACCAGGTGACCGCCGCCGATAAATCGCCGCGGCGGCGATGCAGAAATCCGAGATTCGCGAACGCCCCGGCGTGTTCCGGCTGGTGCTCCAGAATGGCGCGGAACATGGCCTCAGCCTCGTCGAGACGGCCAAGATCCTGCAATGTCTCACCCAACGCCTCGCGAGCATTGGCGGCCCGCGGATCACGGGCGAGCGCCCGCTCGAGATAGCCGATAGCGCCTGTCAAATCGTGGCGGCGCCGGGCAATGCGGCCAAATCCGCTAAGCGCCACAACATCCTCGGGCGCGAGTTCCAGGACTGCGCCATAGAGCGCCTCAGCTTCCGCGAGGCGTCCCAGGTCGAGATGCGCCTGCGCGGCATTGTTTTTCGCGGCTACGGATCGGGGGGCGGCGACGATGGCGGCCTCAAAATGGCCCAGGGCTGCTTGAAAGTTCCTGGCCTCCCGCTGGACGCGGCCAAGATCAATCTGCCGGACGGCCTCATCCGCATCCTCCCCGACCGGCCCTTCGGTCTGAGCGCGAGCTTCCGAATTCGCATCGGCGGGCGCCGCCATTCCTCACACTCGCTGGCCGATCGGTCCGCCACAATCTTGGCATGGTATTCGCACAGCGCAACCGCTTATAAGTTTGACAGTATATCGAGCGCTGCGCTTCCAATTAATCTTGGCAACATCAGCAGCAATTCATGTTCGCCCAGAGTGAGCGGATGCTTTGATATACTGAAGAGAATCTCAACCTCGACGATGGGTCTCACCGCCGGAACGGCTGTATGACTTTCCTTGCGCGCCTTCAGGTCGGCGCGTTCGCCAACAAGCAGAACCCGTGGCCGAAGGGGTCGGCGCAGACCGCGATCGCGCTGTGTCCGGGCTCGTCGAAGACCTGCTCCACCGTCGCGCCGGCTTTCACCGCCCGGTCGATCGCGGCTTGCAGGTCGTCGACATGAAAATCGAGGTGCACCGGCGTCCAGTGCCGCCCGTACCGCCTCACGTCGGTCGTATGAGGCGAGGGCCGGCTCTGCTCGCCTTTTTCCAGCAGGGTGATCGCCGTTTCGCCGACCTCGAGCACGGCGACGCCCGGATAGGGTTCGGAGACCTTCGAAAACCCGAAGGCTTCGCCGAAGAAGCGCACGCCGCGCTCCAGGTCGGGCACATCGATGCAGATCTCGAGGCTGATCACGGCGCTTGCTCCTGCAATCGTCCCTGTCCCTACCCCAAGACTCACGATGTCAAAGACATGAAAGCGGCCGACGGTTGCAAAATATCAACACCGCGAACCAAAGCCAGATGTCGGGGCCACCTATAATTCACCTATGTATAGATCCGGCGGCCTTCAGATCTGCACGCGCGTGGAACTCTCGCATTGCAATATGTCATTTCGCATAATGCAGCTTGTCAATCCAAAATCGCCTCTCCTCCCCCTCTGGGCGTCACGTGGCGCTCTCTTCCCCCCTCACAGGGGGGAAGAGGCGCGAAGCGCCGAAGGGGGGGTCGGAAGCGCCAGCGTCTCCGATCCCCCCTCCCCGGCTGCACCGGTACTCCCCCCTCATGGAGGGAGGAGAGACTCTGAGAGAGGCCTGACTTTTGCGTTTGGAGGCTTAGGATCGAGCCGGACTGGGATATCCGGCATTGAACGACCACGACATTCGCGCCGCGCTGGATCGCCACTGGGCCGCTTCCGATGTGAATGACTTCGAGGCGGAGCACCTGATCTATCGGGAGGATGCGACGCTCGACTATCCGCAATCGGGCGAGCGCATTCGCGGGCGGCGGCGTATCCAGCTGTCGCGCGCCGCGCAGCCGAACCGCAAACGCTTCACCGTGCGGCGGATCGTCGGGGCCGGCGACCTCTGGGTGAGCGAATTTGTCCTGACCTACGACGGGCGGCCGTCCTATACGGTGAGCATCATGGAGTTCGTGGACGGCAAGGTCGCCCACGAGACCCAATATTTCAGCGATCCGTTCGAGCCCGGGCCGTCGCGGGCGCAGTGGGTCGAGCCAATGCCGTGAGCGCTGGCCCTGTCAGCCAGGCCGGGTGTTGACTGCCAATTGGGCGGCGAAAGCCCGCTGGTATGCGGGCCGTGCTTCGCCGCGGGCGACGTAGGCGGCCAGGCTCGGATATTCGTCCAGAAGGCCCGACGGTCTCAACCTGAGCAGCACCGACACCATCATCAGATCGCCGGCGCTGAACGCGCCATCGAGCCAGTCGGCGTCGCCGAGGCGAGGGGAAAGCTGGTTCAGCCGCTCGCGGACGCGATCCACGACCAGAGGCATGCGCGCCGCACTCCAGGGTTTGTTGCGCTCCAGGATCCTGGCGTTCGACAGTTCGAGGATCGGCGGCTCGACGGTGTTGAGCGCGGCGAACATCCAGGTGATCGCGCGCGTCCGGGCCTTGGCGTCGGCCGGCAGCAGTCCGGCATGGCGCTCGGCGACGTGGAGCACGATCGCCCCGGTCTCGAACAGGGCGAGGTCGCCGTCCTCGTAGGTCGGGATCTGGCCGAACGGATGCAGCGCCAGATGCGCCGGCTCCTTCATCGCCCCGAGCGAAACCAGGCGAACCTCGTAGGGCCGGCCCGCTTCCTCGAGCGCCCAGCGCACGCGCGTGTCGCGCGCCAGTCCCCGGCCGCCGTCGGGCGAGCGATCAAAGGCGGTGATGGTGATGGTCATCGAGCGGCTCTCCTGGCCAACGGCCGTAGCGTCGAAAGACTATATCTTCACGGCGCGAGGTGAAGCCGCGGTTCCTGCGCGCGCGCAATGGGCCAAGCGAATAGGTTAAAGCCTGGATGGCTACCCCCCTCACCCGTTCAGAGCTGCCGGCCGACACGGCCGCGCTCGCCGGCTATCTGATCGGCAAGGTGGTGGTGCGCGAGCTGCCCGAGGGCGTCGCCAGCGGCCGCATCGTCGAGACCGAAGCCTATGTGGTCGGCGACGCCGCCGGCCACGCCTATCGCGGAGCGACGCCGCGCAATCGCTCGCTGTTTCTGGAGCCCGGACACGCCTACGTCTACTTGGCCTATGGCGTCGCCAACATGTTGAACGTCTCGAGCGAGGCGGCCGGGATCGGAGCCGGCGTGCTGATCCGGGCGCTCGAGCCGCTTGAAGGCGTCGCGATCATGCAGCGAAATCGCGGCGTCCAGCGCCTGCGCGACTTGGCGCGCGGGCCCGGCAGGCTGTGCGCCGCGTTGGGCATCGATCGCCAACTCGACGGGCTCGATCTGTGCCGCGAAGGCCCGCTCTGGCTCGGGCGCGACGACCATGAGCCGGGCGAGATTGGCGAGAGCGTCCGGATCGGCATCTCCCGAGACGCCGAGCGTCCGCTGCGCTTCTACCTGCGCGGCAGTCCCTCCGTCAGCGGCCCGAAGTCGCTCAATGCATAGGCCGCCGATCTACGTCGGCACGGCCGGGTGGTCGCTTCCAAAGGCCGTCCGGCCAGCCTTCGGCGATGGAGGAACGCTGCTCGAACGCTACGCCAGCCGGTTCAATGGCGTGGAGATTAATTCGTCCTTCTACCGCACCCACCAACGCCAGACCTACGCGCGGTGGGCCGCGTCGGTCCCGCCGGGATTTCGCTTTGCGGTCAAAGCGCCAAGGCAGATCACCCAGGCGCGCCGACTGGTCGGCGCGACGCCGTTGCTGGAACCATTTCTGGGCCAGATCGGCGGACTGGGCTCAAAGCTCGGCCCGGTGCTCTTCCAGCTGCCGCCCAGCCTGGCGTTCGACGACGACGTCGCCGCAGCGTTCTTCGCGGCCTGGCGCGAGCGGTTCGATGGACCGACGGTCTGCGAGCCCCGACATGTCAGTTGGTTCTCGGCGGCCGCCGACCGCCGCTTGACCTGCGATCGGATCGCCAGGGCGGCGGCCGATCCCGCCGTGTGCCCCGAAGCGGCCAAGCCCGGCGGGTACGGGGGCACCTACATGCGGCTGCATGGCTCGCCGCTGATCTATCAGTCGCCCTACGGCCCCGAGCGCCTGAAACTTTGGCTGCAACCTTTGGCGGACGCGCCGGGTCCGGCCTGGTGCATCCTCGACAACACCATGTTTGGGGTGGCCGCGGAGGATGCCTTGACCCTGATGGGTTTGGCCGGGGCCGCCTAAGATGTCGTGCCCAGGCGCGCCGGCGAGCGGCTCCGACGGCCAAAAATCGCGGCGATGAACAGCGCACCCACGAGCGCGGTGAACACCGAGCCGTCGGGCCCGAAGCTTCCGCCGGTCAGGAGGGCTGAAGCGTGCGGCGCGGGGCTTGCGACCAGCGGGCCATCCTTGTCGCCGACGCCCATCAGCGGCCGTTCGGTGAAGTCATAGCCGAGATGAGCGCCGACCCCGAGCCAGAGGCGGCCGCTCAGCACGTACAGCAAGCCGAAGACCAGACAGGGGCGCGGAGCCATAGCCAGCGTCCTGGCGCGATAACGCCGGCGCCGCTGCGTTCAAACCGCCAGAGTTCGGACCATTTCATGGGACACCCGCGGCAAAGACCTCTAAGCACTGTCAAATCCAAAGCGAACGATCGATAGCCGTGTCGGGCCTGCAGTTCGCCCATCAATGGCCAAGGCAGCCCGCGATAAAGCGAGGAGCTCGATGGGTCGCCCACCGCTTCGTTCATCTCGGTTTCTGACAGCCCTGTTCTTGGCCGCCGCGGTCGGCGCCATCGCCGCGGCCTCGCCGAAGGTTCTATCGCCCGAAGCGCCCTATTTGGCGGCAAACCAGCGCGCCATGGACGTCATGATGGCGGGGATGACGGTCAAGCCGAGTGGCGATGTCGACCAGGACTTTGCGGCCATGATGATCCCGCATCATCAGGGCGCCATCGACATGGCGGTTCTTGAGCTGCGCTACGGCCACAATGAACGGCTGGGCCGGATCGCCCAGGAAATCATCGTCGATCAGCAACAGGAGATCGCCGCGATGCGGTTGGCGCTCGGCCAGCCGCTTCCGCCTGCGCAAGCGGCTCCAGATCAACCATCGGGGCCTAGCATGCCCATGGGCAAAAGGAACGCAAAGTGATCGCCAAACTGCCGATTGCGGCTCTCATCGGGAGCGCGGCGCTGATGATTGCCGGCGCCAGCTGGGCCGGCCAGGCTCCGACCTCTGCGTCGTCGCCGGATATCCCGATCAGCCACCGCGATCGGGTCTACGCCGCCGAACAGTTCTCCAACACGGTTTCGGTGATCGATCCGGCCTCCAACACGCTGCTGGGCGTGATCCGTCTGGGCGACCCCAGCCCGCTGAACTTCAGCCCGCTCTACAAGGGTCAGGTGCTGGTGCACGGCATGGGTTTCTCACCTGACCACCACACCGTCGCCGTCGTCTCGATCGGTTCGAACTCGGTCACGTTCATCGACACGGCGACCAACACGGTCAAACACACCACCTACGTGGGGCGCGCGCCGCATGAGGCGTTTTTCACGCCGGACGGCTCGGAAGTCTGGGTCACGGTGCGGGGCGAGAACTACGTCTCGGTGCTGGACAGCCAGACCTATCGGGAGAAAACCCGCATACTGCTGCCGAACGGGCCGGGGATGACGATCTTCTCGCCCGACGGCAAGTACGCGTATGTCTGTTCGTCGTTCAATCCAGAGACCGACGTCATCTCGGTGGCCGACCGCCACATCGTCGGCAAGGTCGTTCAGGCCAGCCCGTTCTGTCCCAACATCGCCGCCTCGCCTGATGGCGCCCAGGTGTGGTTCACGCTCAAGGACACCGGCAAGACCCAGGTCTTCGACGCCAGGCCGCCGTTCGCGCTGCTCAGGACCATCGACACCGGCCCGATCACCAATCACGTCAACCTCGTTCATAATGAGCATGGCAGCTTCGCCTACGTCACGGTGGGCGGGCTGAATGAGATCAAGGTCTTTCGGACCGACGATTTCAGCCAGATCGCCACGATCCCGGTCGGCAAGCTGCCGCACGGAATCTGGCCGTCCGGCGACGGAACCCGGGTCTACGTCGGCTTGGAAAACGATGACGCCATGGCCGTGATCGACACCCTGACCAACACCGTCATCGCCACGATCCCGATCGGGCAGGCCCCACAGGCTCTGGCCTATGTCCCCGACGCCGTTGCGGACGGGGGCGGTCTCCAGGGCCTGCAACCACTGGGCGTGGCGGGACAGGCGGCTCATTTCACCCTCCGGTCCGTCGGCGCCGAGGCGGCCGCGAAGCCGCCGACCAGCGTCACCCTGTTCGACCAAGGCCTGATCCAGGTGCTGGAAGCCGCCGTCAGCGGCCTCGAGCCCGGAGCGCCCTATGTGTTGGCGCTGTCGGACCACCCTAATGGGAGCGGCGCGCCGCAGGCGCTGGCGGCCTTCAAAGCCAATCCGGCCGGGGCCGCGATCGTCAACGCCGTGGGACCGATCCGCCAGATCGTGCAAAGCGACGCCGCCACGCCGCGCCGCTATCTGGTCATCGTGCACGGAACCCCAGAGGCGCCGGGCGCGCCGGCCCAGATCGAGTAGAGCCGGCGGTCAGCCGGAAGCCGGCGCGACCACCGCCTCGGCGACGGCGTTCAGCATGGCGCTCATACGCTCGAGCCCTTCGCCGGCGGCGACGCCGTGACGCTCGGCCAGCCACTGGGGCTCGTTGTAGGCCAGGCGCGTCTGGCCGCTCTCGTCGTCCCAGGCCAGCATCTTCAGCGGCAGATCGATGCCGATGGTCTGCGCCGATTGCATCAACGGCGTCCCGCCCTTGGCGGCGCCGAAGATCAACAGCTCCGTCGGCCGCAGCGGCATGCCCACTTCGGCGGCGCCGGCGGCGTGATCGATGCGGGCGAAAACCGCCATGCCTCGCGCGGTGACCTCGGCGACCAGTCGGTCGATGGTTTGCCGAGCGCCATAAGGACTCGAACGGACGTTAAGACCTGCCGGTGTCATGTCGCCGCCTGCGTGCTGGCCGTTGTGGAGCGCGGCAGTTTGGAGGCCGCCGTCATATTCAAACGCCCTGCCGTTGGAGGAAGTCGCGCATGAGGGCGCCGACCTCCGAGGCGTGCGTCTCCAGGGCGAAATGGCCCGCGTCGAGCAGATGAATCTCCGCCTTGGGCAGGTCGCGTCGATAGGCCTGCGCGCCAGCCGGCAGGAAATGGGCGTCGTGCTTGCCCCAGGCGGCCAGGAACGGCGGCTGGTGGGCGCGGAAGTAGGCCTGAAAATCCGGATAGAGCGCGACGTTGCTGCGGTAGTCCAAAATCAGATCGAGCTGGATCTCTTCGGCGTCCGGCCGCGCCATGTAGGCGATGTCGAGCGTGTAGCCGTCGGGCGAGACACGCTCCCTGTCCGCGCCATGAAAATACTGCCATTCCCGGATGGTTTCCGGGGTCAGGGACGACCGGCAGGCTTCGCGGTGCTCGGGGGTGGGATCGCGCCAATAGGCCTGCCAAGGCGCCCAGCCTGCGCTGAAACCTTCGACGTAGGCGTTGCCGTTCTGGCTGACGATGGCGCTGACGCGTTCGGTGTAACGCATGGCCAGGCGCAATCCGGTAGGGGCGCCATAGTCAAAGATGTAGAGCGCATAGCGCTCAAGGCCGAGCCCATCGACGAACCCAGCCATGACCTCGGCAAGCGCATCGAAGCTGTAGGGGAAGCGGCCGCGGGGTGGCGCGACGGTGTTGCCAAATCCCGGCAGATCCGGCGCGATCACCCGATACTTTCCCGCCAGCTCCGGGATCAGGTCGCGGTACATGTGGCTCGCGGTCGGGAAGCCGTGCAGGAGCAGGACGACCTGGCCGTCCTTCGGCCCGGCTTCGCGGTAGAACACCTCGACCTCGCCGACCTGCTGCGTGCGAAAAATCGGCTGCATCGGAAAGCCTCGCGCCAAGCGGAACGGTCCGACCTCGACTATCGCGCGTTGCAAGCGGCAGTGGAACAGCCATCGTCTTCAAGGTCTGACCAGGCGATCCCCGCCCTACGCGGCCGCACCGCCGGCGAGAGCGCCATCCGCCTTGGGCTGAGGCCGCAGGAGCAACCAGACCGCAACGACGTGGGTGATCATCAGCAGCGGCACGTAGATGATCACGATCGCGTAGGCGCCGCCCAGTTCGCCGGCGTGCGCCGGCAGTCCGGCCTGGATGGCGTGATAGTAGTCGAGGACGAGGTCGCTGATCCCGACCAGATTGAAAGCGCCGACGAACAGCCAGAAGACCGGACGCACCCTGAACGTGACGAGCGCCAGCGTGGCGAGGATGCCGGTTGCGAAGTCGCCATAAGCGGCGAACGGGGCGAAGCTCGCCGGCAGACCCGGGCCGACGACGCCCGGCAGAATGAACACCAACCCGAAGAAGCGGAAGCTGTGCAGCGTGGCGATCAGGCGCATCGCGGCGGCCCGGTCCATCGACCTCAGCCACGGCAGGCCGTAGGCGCCTAGCCAGAGCAGCCAGGCGACGTAGCCCAGGACCAGATGGATCAGGAAAATGAGTTGCGTGGGCATCTGGCCTCGCCTCCGCGGTCGGTTGGCGCGGAAGTCCGCGCGATTGACCGGCCAGAGGTAGGGTCGCTTCCGACCGGCGACTATTGTCTCTAATGTTGATGGGCCATGAAGCAGAACTTCACAGTCCGGCAGCGGGCGCTCGACGGCGTCGAGGCGTTCCTCAGCGTCGCCGAGCACCGCAGCTTTCGTCGCGCGGCGGCCGACCTCGGGGTGACGCCCTCGGCGATCAGCCAGGCGGTGCGCACGCTCGAGGCCCGGGTCGGCGCGGCGCTCTTCACCCGCACCACACGCAGCGTCGGTCTGACCGAAGCCGGCGAGCGCTTCCGCTCGCGCGCCAAGCCAGCCTTCGAGGAGCTGATCGCCGCCAGCGAGATCGCGCGCGACCTCGGGCAGCGGCCGACCGGCCTGTTGCGCTTGACCGTGCCGCGCTCGGTGGTGCCGATCCTGCTGGAGCCGCTGATCGCCTCCTTCTGCCAGGCCTATCCCGAAGTCGAGGTGGAGATCGCGGCAAGCGAAGAGCTGGTCGACCTGGCGGCCGGGGGTTTCGACGCCGGCATCCGGCTCGGCCAGTTCATCGCCGCCGACATGATCGCGGTCAGACTGACGCCGCCGTTGCCGCTCGCGGTTGTCGGCAGCCCCGACTATCTGAGCCGCCGACAACGGCCCGAGCGCATCGACGACCTGCGTGAGCATGCCTGCCTGCGCATGCGACGCGCGAACGACGCAATCGCACCCTGGTCGTTCATCGACGGTGACAAGACCGTCGAGGTTATTGTCTCAGGGCCGCTGATCGCCAACGACTTCCCTACCCTGCTCGGCGCGGCGATCGAAGGGGTGGGCCTGGCGCAAGTTCCCGGGCCGATCGCCGCCGGCGCGACGCGGGCGGGAAAACTCCTGCCCGTCCTGCAGCCATTTGCGCCGACGGCGCCGGGGGTGTTTCTCTACTATCCGGACCGCCATCAGATGACGCCGAAGCTGCGGGCCTTCATCGATCATGTGAAGGGGCGGTCGGTGGCGGCCGACAGAACGTGAACTCACACCAAGAGACTTTGCCATGCCCACAACACCACCCAACAAAAGCATCCTGCTGATTGGCGCTTCGCGCGGCCTCGGCCATGCGATGGCCGCGGAATATCTGAAGCACGGCTGGAACGTCGTCGGCACGGTCCGCGGAAGCGCCCGGACCCTGCTGCACGACCTCGCGGACACGTCTGAAAACCTCGTCGAGATCGAGGCCGTCGACATTTGCGAACCGGATCAGATCGCAGCGCTGCGCGCTCGCCTGTCAGGAAGGACGTTCGACGTCCTGTTCGTGAACGCCGGCGTCACCAACAATCCCAGCGAAACGATCGCCGAGGTGACAACCGAAGAATTCACCCGCGTCATGGTGACGAACGCGCTGGGCCCGATGCGAGTCGTCGAAGCCCTGCACGATCTCGTCTCACCTCAGGGCGTGATCGGGGTGATGTCGTCCGGACAAGGCAGCGTCAGCAACAACACGGCCGGCATGCGGGAGGTCTATCGCGGCAGCAAGGCGGCGTTGAACATGTTCATGCGCAGCTTTGCGGCGCGCCATTCCGAAGATTCACGGGCCATGGTGCTGATGGCTCCCGGCTGGGTGCGGACGGACATGGGCGGACCGGGCGGCCGGCTGAGCATCGATGAGAGCGTTCCGAGCCTGGTGAAGGTCCTCCTCTCCGTGCAGGGCGCGCGCGGCCTGCAATATCTCGACTATCTCGGCCACACTGTTCCCTGGTGAGCGGCGCTTCTTCCAGGACGCTCGCGGCCGCCTCCCTTGCCGGCCGCCAACCCGCGCGCTAGACATTGAACCATATGGTTCAATATTCGACAGCCCGCCTCGACGTCTCGTTCGCCGCGCTCTCCGACACCACCCGACGCGGCGTTCTGGAGCAGCTCGGACATCCGAGCCCCCTGGCTAGCGAATTGTGAGCGGCCACCCAACCCGCTACTCGCCCCCTACTCCCACTCGATGGTCCCAGGCGGCTTGCTCGTCACGTCGTAGACGACCCGGTTCACCCCCCGCACCTCGTTGACGATCCGCGTCGCCGCCTTGGTCAGCACGCTCCAGGGGAATTCGAAAACGTCGGCGGTCATGCCATCGGTGCTGGTCACGGCCCGCAGCGCCAGGACGTTCTCGTAGGTGCGGGCGTCGCCCATGACGCCGACGGTCTTGACCGGCAGGAGCACGGCGAAGGCCTGCCAGATGTGGTCGTAGAGGCCGGCGGCGCGGATCTCTTCCAGGTAGATGGCGTCGGCGTGTTGCAGCACGGCCACCTTGTCGGCGCTGACTTCGCCCGGGATGCGGATCGCCAGGCCCGGGCCCGGAAACGGGTGGCGGCCCGTGAAGGCTAGCGGCAGGCCGAGCTCGGCCCCGAGGGCGCGCACCTCGTCCTTGAAGAGCTCACGCAGGGGCTCGAGCAGCTTGAGCTTCATGTAGGCCGGCAGTCCGCCGACGTTGTGGTGGCTCTTGATCACCGCGCTCGGCCCGCCGGTCGGCGAGACGCTCTCGATCACATCGGGATAGAGCGTGCCCTGAGCGAGGAAGGTCGCGCCATCGATGCGGGCCGCTTCGCGGTCGAAGACGTCGATGAACAGGCCGCCGATGGTCTTGCGCTTGGCCTCCGGGTCGCTGACGCCGGCCAGGGCGTCGAGGAATTCCTTCGACGCTTCAACGTGGATCAGCGGAATGTTGTAGTGATCCCTGAACAGACCGACGACTTCGGTCGCTTCGTCCCGGCGCATCAGGCCGGTATCGACGAAGACGCAGGTGAGCTGGTCGCCGATCGCCTCGTGGATCAGCACGGCGGCGACCGAGGAGTCGACGCCGCCGGAAAGGCCGAGGATCACCTTCCCCTTGCCCACCTGCTGGCGGATGCGGGCCACGGCCTCGGCCCGGAAGGCGGCCATGGTCCAGTCGCCGGCCAAGCCGGCGATGCGGTGGGTGAAGTTGCGCAGGATGGTGGCGCCGCGCGGGGTGTGGGCCACCTCGGGGTGGAATTGCACGCCGTAGAAGCGGCGGTGTTCGTCGGCGATGACCGCGAAGGGTGAGCCCTCGGAAATGGCGGCGACCTCGAAACCCGGCGGGATGGCGGTGATCTTGTCGCCATGGCTCATCCACACTGTCTCGCGGGCGCCGACGCCGCCGAGGCCGGTGAGCAGGGGCGTATCGCGGCGGATCTCGATCTCGGCCCGGCCGAACTCGCGCTCGCGGCCCTCTTCCACCCTGCCGCCGAGCTGGGCGCAGAGGGTCATCTCGCCGTAGCAGATGCCCAGCACCGGCACGCCGCGCTCGAACACCGCCGCGGGGGCGGCGGGGCTGTCGGGCAGGCCGGCGGTGGCCGGACCGCCGGAGAGGATCACCGCCGCCGGGTCATAGGCGTCGAGGATCTGGCTGATCCGGTCGTAGGGATGGATTTCGCAGTAGACGCCGCTTTCGCGCACGCGCCGGGCGATGAGCTGGGTCACCTGGCTGCCGAAGTCGACGATGAGGACTTTCTGGTGGGCCGACATGGCCGCCCGTTAAACGAGAATCGGGCGCAGGTCATCCGCCTCGGCACTCTCTCCCCCCGTGCAACGGGGGGAGCACGCCCGAAGGGCGGGAGGGGGGCGAAAGCCATGCGCCGGGGCCCGGCGCCCGCCCCCTCCACCCCTTCGGGGTCCCCCTCCCCCGCAAGCGGGGGAGGAGAGAGCTGGCGCTAGCGTTGCAGCGTGGCGATGAAGAAGCCGTCGGTTCGGGCCGTGCGCGGGGTGAGGCGGCGGGGGGGCGCGGGCTGAGTGAAATCCGCCGCGCGGGTCAGGAAGGCGGCGATGCGGTCCTCGTTCTCCTCCAGAAACAGCGAACAGGTGACGTAGACGAGCCGGCCGCCGGGCTTCACGAAGCCAGCGGCCGAGTCCAGCACCGCGTCCTGCTCGGCCATGCGGCGCTCGAGCTGGGCCGGCGAGAGCCGCCACTTGGCGTCGGGATGGCGGCGCCAGACGCCCGAGCCGGTGCAAGGGGCGTCGACGAAGACCAGGTCCATGCGGCCCTCGAGACCGGCCAGGGCGTTCGGCCGTAGAGGCGAGCGGATCTGCAGGTTGCGGACGCCGGCCCGCTGGGCCCGCATGCCGGTCTCGGCCAGGCGCCGGCCGTCGGCGTCGTAGGCGAACAGCTGGCCGGTGTTGGCCATGGCGGCGGCCAGCGCCAGGGTCTTGCCGCCGCCACCGGCGCAGAGATCGAGCACCTGCTTGTGGGCGATATCGCCGGCCGCGGCGGCGGCGATCTGGCTGCCGAGGTCCTGGACCTCGAACCAGCCCTTGGCGAACTCCGGCAGGGCCTCCAGTGGCGGGCTGCGCTCGGCAGCGGCCGGAGCCAGCAGACGCAGCGCCGTGGGCAGGTCTCCGACCGGTTCGGCGCCGAGCGGCTCCAAGGCCTTGAGGGCCCGGTCCGGATCGGTCTTCAGGGTGTTGACCCGCACGTCGACCGGCCCGCGCTCGGCCAGGGCCGCGCCCTCGGCCGCCGCCGCCTCGCCAAGGGCGCGGGCCATGTGGGGCGCCAACCAGTCGGGATAGTCGCCGCGCACCGGCGGCGGGGCGTCGTCGAGCCCGATCGGCGTCTCCAGCCGCGTCTGTTCGATGTCGGTGAGCGCGCCCGGGCCATGCGGCTCGGCGGCGGCGGCGGCGAGGCGCTCGGCCGGCCAGTTCCAGGCGAAGCGGACGGCGGCGAGCACGACGCCGCGCCAGGACTCCTCGCCCATCCGCCAGGCCAGGGAGCGGCGCTTGCGGAGGGCGTCGAGGACGAGGCCGGAGACGAAGGCGCGATCCTTGGAGCCGGCGTAGCGAGCGCTGTCGCCCCAGGCCTTCAAGGCCAGGCGCGCCGGCTTGTGGCGCGTCTCCATCTCGGTGAGGACGTCGATCGCCGCCGCCAGGCGGCCGCCGTCACGCATTGGACATTGGCTTGTCAGCCAACTCAGAATCCGCCGTTGATCGCAGCGGCCACCGCGGCGATCGCGGCCGTGACGGTGGTCGGCTCTTCCTGATCGACCAGGAAGATCGCCGTGTCGCCAGCCGCGCCCGAGCGCAGGGAGACCACCTGCAGCGGGCTAACGTAGATCAGTTCGCTGCTGTCGGCGTCGGTGAACGAGACGAGCTGAGTCATGGCCGCGGACCTCTGTTGGCGAGAACGCGCGCCGCTTGGGCGGCCGCGCAAGAGCCGATCCTACACCGCGCTGGGGTAGTTCGGCGCCTCGCGCGTGATCATCACATCATGCACATGGCTTTCGCGGACGCCGGCCCCGGTGATGCGGATGAAGCGGGCCCGGGCCTGGAGACTCACGATGTCCTTGGCCCCAAGGTACCCCATCGCGGCCCGCAGACCGCCGACCAGCTGGTGGATCACCGGGCCGATCGGGCCCTTGTAGGGGGTCTGGCCCTCGATGCCCTCGGGCACCAGCTTCAAGGCGTCCTCGACCTCCTTCTGGAAGTAGCGGTCGGCGCTGCCGCGGGCCATGGCCCCCAGCGATCCCATGCCGCGATAGGCCTTGTAGCTGCGGCCCTGGTAGAGAAAGACCTCGCCCGGGGCCTCGTCGGTGCCGGCGAACATCGAGCCCATCATGGCCGTGGCGGCGCCGACGGCGAGCGCCTTGGCCAGGTCGCCGGAATAGCGAATGCCGCCATCGGCGATGATCGGCACGCCCGAGCCGTCGGCGGCGCGCACCGCCTCGGCGACGGCGGTGAACTGCGGCACGCCGACGCCACTGACGATGCGAGTGGTGCAGATCGAACCCGGGCCGATGCCGACCTTGACCGCGTCGGCGCCGGCGTCGATCAGGGCCCGCGCGCCATCGTAGGTGGCGACATTGCCGGCCACGATCTGGACGCGGTTGGTCTCGCGGCTCAAGCGACGCACCGCCGCGGCCACCTGGGCCGAATGGCCGTGGGCGGTGTCGATCACCACCACGTCGACGCCGGCGTCGATCAGGGCCAGCGAGCGCTCGAAGCCGGCGTCGCCGACCGTGGACGCCGCCCCGACCAGGAGCCGGCCCTTGGAGTCCTTGGCCGCATGCGGGTGGGCCTCGGATTTCTCCATGTCCTTGACGGTGATCAGGCCGACGGCGCGGAAGTCGTCGTCGACCACGATCAGGCGCTCGATCTTGTGCTTGCGCAGCAGCACCCGGGCCTCGTCCTGGGTGACGCCCTCGCGGACGGTGACCAGGCCGTCCTTGGTCATCACCTCGGCGGCCTTGACGTGGTCGCTGCGCTCGAAGCGCATGTCGCGGTTGGTGAGGATGCCGACCAGGCGGCCGCTGCCGTTCTCGACCACCGGGAAGCCGGAGATGTGCTTGGCCGCCTTGATCTGGCGGATCTCGCCAAGGGTCGTACCCGGGTGGATGGTGACCGGGCCGATGACCATGCCGCTCTCGTAGCGCTTGACCTCCCGGACCCGGTCGGCCTGCTCGTCGACAGTCAGGTTGCGATGCAGGACGCCGAGGCCGCCGGCCTGGGCCATGGCGATGGCCAGGCGGGCGTCGGTGACCGTATCCATGGCGGCGCTGACGATCGGAATGTTGAGCGCGATCTCGCGGGTGAAGCGCGTGGTCGTATCGACCTGGGTCGGCATCACCTCGGACGGGCCGGGCTCGAGCAAAACATCGTCGAAGGCGAGACCTTCGCGAATCTCCATGAGACTCTCCGTTTTGCGGGCCGGCTATAGCCGCGCGGGCTCCGCGTGGGAAGGGGTGGGCGGGCAAGGCATTTGGTGTCGCCGGCGCAATGCGCCAAGTCGACCCACGCCGCGTCAGGCTCGATCGCTTGTCATTTTGAACATGGATGTCCACGGATGCGCGCCAAAGGCGCGCCACGGATGTTCATGTGGGCGCTTCGCGCGGGACACTGTGAAAACGCCGGCCCATCCGTGTGAGATTCCAAGACGGAGTGCGGCCTTCCAGGCCGCATGCCGGCGAGACGCCGGCGCTACGTTCTCTTGCTTGACTTGACCGCGCCTCTTGCCGGCGTCGCTCGTAGCGCCGGCGTCCCGCCGGCGCGCCCGCCACTTGTCTCGCTGGGCGCCGCGAGGTGTTAATGCGGCGCACAAGGAGGGGATGGATGAGTCGCGCCGCCTCCGAGGCTACGCCGCCGCGCGCCCGCATGGCCTTTCGGGTTGGGGTGGTGGGTCACCGGCCGGACCGTCTGCCGGTCGGCGAGGCCGCCCTTGCCGCCGTCCGCGCGCGCATCGCCGAGGCGCTCGAGGGCGTCTCCGTGGCGGTGGCGGCGTTCGCCAGCGGGTCGGAGCGGCGGTTCTACCGTCCTGACGCGCCGCCGCTGCTCACCGCCGTCTCGCCTCTGGCCGAGGGCGCCGATCGCATCTTCGCCGAGGAGGCCCTGCGCTGCGGCTACCGGCTCAACTGCGTCATGCCGTTCCATCGCGACGAATTCGAACGCGACTTCGCGGCTCCGGACTCGTTCGAGGCCGACTCGGCCGCCCGCTTCGACGCCATCCTGGCCCGGGCCGAGAAGGCCGGCGCCCTGGCCTGCTTCGAGCTCGACGGCCGGCGCGGGCGCGCCCACGAAGCCTACGGCCAGGCCGGTCGCGTGGTGCTGGACCAATCCGACCTGTTGCTGGCGATCTGGGACGGCGGCCTGACCAACGCCGTCGGCGGCACCTTCGACACCATCCAGCAGGCGATGGCCTTCAACGTGCCGACCTTGTGGATCGACTCGCGGGCGCCGCACGGCTGGACGCTGCTGCGCGAAGCGGCCGACCTCGAGTCGATCACCGGCGAGAGCATCATCGTCAGGCCGGCGCCGACGCAGGGCGAACTGGCGCGCGCGATCGGCGAGGTCGTGCAGGCCGAGCTCGGTCTGCAAGGCGGCCAGGCAGCCAGTCTCGAAGCCTATCTCTGCGAGACCCGCCCGCGCCGGAACTGGGCCATGGAATGGAAGTTGTTCCGCGACTTCATGGACTCCGGCCGCGTTGCGCCGCCGGCCCTGCGGGTCAGGGATTTCGAGGTCCAGATCCGGGCTGGCTGGCCGGTGATCGGCGACCCCGACACCCACGATGTCCCGCCCGACAGTTCATGGATCAACGCCCGGATTCGGCCCCACTATGCCTGGTCGGACAAGCTGGCCGATCTCTACGCCGACGCGCACCGGAGCGGTTTCGTCGCCTCCTCGCTGCTGGCGGCGGGCGCGGTGTTCACCGCCCTCCTGCCGGTGGCGGCCCATTTCGGGCGGCGGGCGTCAATCGCCACGGCCTTGGTCGAAGCCTCGATCCTGGCCTTCCTGGTCGGATTGCCGATGTGGGCGCGCCGGCGGCGGTGGCACGAAAAGTGGCTTGAGTACCGCGTGCTGGCCGAACTGACCCGCCAGCTGCGCATCCTCGTCCCGCTCGGCGGGGCGCGCACCCTGCCACGCACCGCCGCCCACCTCTCCAGCTATGGCGACCCGGCGCGGAGCTGGATGAACTGGCAGGCCCGGGCGATCGCCCGCGACATCGGCGTGCCCGATGTCCGGGTGGACCCGGACTACATGACCGCCCGCTGCGCAGAACTGCTGGATTTCCTGGGCGCGGCCTCGCCGCCGCGGGGCCAGATCGGCTTCCACCACATGAACGCCCACCGTATGGAGCGCATCCACCAGCGCCTTCACCG
>Ga0302311_10000905_pt1 | contig 35656 bp, 33 predicted proteins | sample III_Palsa_N1_3_FD_200449 | JGI IMG/M metagenome (GOLD analysis project Ga0302311, IMG submission 200449) | Peat permafrost microbial communities from Stordalen Mire near Abisko, Sweden - III_Palsa_N1_3 | ecosystem: Environmental > Terrestrial > Soil > Palsa > Peat permafrost | place: Sweden... | reverse complement strand
GAAGGGGATTGCGGATGCCGAGATCAGCATCGCCCTGTTGGGCGCGGACACATCCGGCGTCGCCGCCCAGGCGGCGGCGATCGCCGGCGTCGAGGCGGTGCTGCGGGTGGATCGCCCGGAGAACCAGCATCCGCTCGCGGCGATTTTCGCGCCGCAGATCGCCGCGCTGGCCGCGGATTACACGCACGTGTTCGGGCCGTCGACCAGCTTCGGCAAGGATCTGATGCCGCGGGTCGCGGCACTGCTCGGCGCGCCGCAAGTGAGCGATCTGATGGCGGTGGAGTCGGCGTATCGCTTCAAGCGGCCGATTTACGCGGGTAATGCCATCATCACCGTCGAGGCCGACCCATCGCGCAAACTGGTGGCCACGGTGCGCGTCGCCTCCTTCGAGGCTGCGCCGGTGAGCGGCGGATCGGCGGCAATCTCCGCTAAATCCACGAACGCCACCCTGCCCTCGCACACCCGCTACCTGGGAGCGAAATCCGGATCCACCGACCGGCCGGATCTACAAACCGCATCGCGGGTGGTGTCCGGCGGCCGCGCGCTCGGCAGCGCCGAGAATTTCAAGCTGCTGTACACCTTCGCCGACAAGATCGGCGCCGCGGTCGGCGCGTCACGCGCCGCCGTGGATGCGGGCTATGCACCCAACGAAATGCAGGTGGGCCAGACCGGCAAGATCATTTCACCGGAGATCTACATTGCCATCGGCATCTCCGGTGCGATTCAACACCTTACCGGCATCAAGGATGCGAGAACCATCGTCGCCATCAACAAGGATGGCGAAGCGCCGATCTTCGAGGTGGCGGACGTGGGCCTGGTGGGCGATTTATTTCAGATCGTGCCCGAGCTCGAGCGGCTGATCAGCGCCTGATCTCCGCCTCGAGGGCGGCTAGCAAGAGGTCGGCATGCTCAGCGCTAAAGCTCATCGGAGGCCGCAGCTTGAGCACGTTGCCGAGCGGGCCCTCGGAACCGATCAGCACATGGTGGCGCGATGCCAGCGTGTTGACGATGCGCTTGGCATTGGCGCGCGCCGCAGTCGCGTCCGTGCCGCGAATTTCCACCCCGAGCAACAGGCCCGCGCCGCGCACACCCGCCACGGATTGGTGACGGGCGCACAGCGCTTCGAGCCGCTGGTACAGGTATTGGCCCGTGGCATGCGCGTTCTGCATGAGCTGCTCAGCTTGCATCACATCCAGGACCGCGAGTCCCGCCGCGGCGGCCACCGCGTTGCCGCCGAAGGTGGAAAAGAAGCCGAACTTCTCTTGAAAGGCCTCGATCAGTTGGCGGCGGGCAATGACCACCCCCAAGGGAAAGCCATTGCCCACCGGCTTGCCCAGGGTAACGATGTCGGGCAGCAGCCCGCGCCGCTCGAAGCCCCAGAAATGCGAGCCGCTGCGGCCCAACCCGTACTGCACCTCGTCGGCAATCACCAGAGCGCCGGCCGCACGCACTCGAGCCGCCGCGGCGGCCGTCCAAGCGGGAGGCGGGTCGAGGATGCCGCTGCTGGTCAATGCGCTGTCGATGAAGAAGGCCGCGGGAGCGAATCCGTTCTTCGCCAGCATCTCGATCGCGGCGTCGGCATCGTGCGCGGCCGCGGCCGCGGCGCGAGGCTCCAAGGCATCGTGGGCACGCAGGTTCGCCGCCGGAAGCGCGAGGGTCTGCACTCGAGGATCCTTGGATCTGGCCGAAGCGGGCGTCAGCGCCGCCACCGCGTCGGTGATGCCGTGATAGGCGTGCTCCATCACCAGGCCGCCCTGGGCGCCGGTCGCGCACCTGGCGATGCGCCAGGCCACATCGTTGGCCTCGCTGCCGGAGTTCACGAAGATGCAGCTATCCAGGTGCGCCGGCAAGCTCGCAGTGAGCCGCTCGGCGTAGTCGAGTATGGACCCGTGCAAGTAGCGCGTGTGCGTTGCCAGCGTCGCTGCCTGGCGCTCTATGGCTTGTACCACCGTCGGATGCGCATGCCCAACATGCGGAACATTGTTGTACACGTCGAGGTAGCGCTCACCCTCGGCATCGAACAGCCAAACGCCCTCGCCGCGCACCAGGTGCAGCGGCTGATCGTAGAACAACTCCGCTCCCGCACCCATCAGGCGCCGCCGGCGCGACAGCAGGGAATGCGGCGCGGCGGCGGCGTTGGCCGTTGGGCCAGGTGCGCGTGGCGCGGCCGCGGTGCCTGCGGCCTCATGCCAGGCCGCGGTCAGCGCCTCGCGTCCCGCGGCCTTCAGGGCGTCGAGCGCGCCGGCGGCATTCTCGGATGCCTCTTGCAGAATCCGCGCCCCCGGGCGGTCGTGACGGCTGCGCCAGGCGTGCACCAGGATGGTCACCGCCTGCCGAGCGTTGATCAGATCGTAGAGCAGTTCCACTTCCGCGGCGTGCAGGCGCTCGTTGCGCGCGTAGCCGCGCACAATCTCGGCCAATGCGGGCAGCGGCGCCATCCTGCCGGTGAGCATTTCCGACATGGCCACGGCCGGCTCGAAAATCAGCGGCGCATGAATCATGTCGCCGAAGTCGAGAATGGCGCTGACCGAGCTTGCGTCCGCATCGATGAGCAGGTTGCCGGCGTGACCATCGCCGTGCAGCGCCTGGCTGCGCAGCCCGCGCAATTGCATCAGCCGTTGCTTCAGCACGCCTGCCACCGATTCCACGCAGCGCCGTAACGCGACCGATGGCAGGTGGCTGCTGAACTCGACCAGCTCCGGCAGCCGCCTCACGTCCCAGGCCAACACCTGCGCCAGCGCGGGATGAAAGAATCCCCGCAAGCAGCGATCCATGCGCGCCAGAGTGCCGCCCAAGTCGGTCAGCAGCGCAGCGTTGACGCAGCGAGCGATAAATGGCTGCCCGGGCATGAATGTCAGCAGCGCGGTCGAGCATTCTCCGCCGTCGCGACTCGCCCGACCGATATCCGCGCCTTCGAGCGTCGGATACAGCCGCGGCACCGGCAGGCCCGGATCCTGCTCCGCCACATGGCGCAGCACGCTCACCTGACAATCGATGGCCGCCGGCTCCGAGGCAGCATCGAATATTTTGAGTACGAAGTCGCGGCCATCGGCGGTGCGAAGCCGAAAGTTGCTGTCTCGCTCACCCGACAGCGGCGAAGCCGACACGGCGAGACCGTAGGTTGACAGCGCAATGCGCTCCGCCTCCGCCATCGTGACGATCGGCGGCGAGGTCCGCAGAGCCAGCAAGATCGAGGGTCGCGGCTTAGAGCTGTCCGAGCACAAATTCGGCCGCGGAGACCTTGAATTCACCCGGCGCTTCGACGTTGACATGGGTTGCCACGCCGTCCTTGGCGATGATGGCAAAGCGCTGTCCGCGCATGCCCATGCCGTAGGATGTGCCGTTCAATTCAAGACCCAGGGCCTTGGCATATTCCCCATTGCCGTCGGCCAGCATCAGGATTTTCTCGTCCACCTTGCTGGCCTTTCCCCAGGCATTCATGACGAACACATCGTTGACCGCAGTGCACGCGATGGTGTCCACACCCTTGGCCTTGATCTTATCGGCGAGCTCGACAAAACCCGGCAGGTGCTTGGCATCGCAGGTCGGCGTGAACGCGCCCGGCACCGAAAAAAACACCACCGTCTTGCCCTTGAACAATTGATCGGCGGTGATTTTTTGCGGCCCGTCCTTGGTCATACGGGTAAACGTGCCCGCGGGCATCTTGTCACCAACTTTAATGCTCATCGTTTTCCTCCTTATCCCTGCACGCCGCCGACCAGCGGTGTACCCAGCTTCTCGCTGTACAGGCTCCACAGCTTCAGCACTCGCGGGCTGATATCCGGTACGGTCTTCAACTGATCGAAAGCCTTCTTGGCATCGGCCGTGTTCTTCAATTGCGTCTGCGACAGGCCGAGATAAACATACGCCTCGTCCAGATGCTTGATCTTGCCCTTTTGAATGCCGCGGTTGATCGCCGTCACCGCATTCTGATAGTCGCCGGCCCCGTAATAGACCTCGCCCAGCTTCACATCGAGTTCACCGGCCGGATTCTTCTGGCCCTCGGCGTCGAGCTGCGGCAGACCCTTCTTGTCGGCATCCGCACGAGTCTTAAACGAGGCCAACAGGCGCCCGGTACGCTCCTTCTGCTCATCCTTGATGAGCCCTCCCTGGTTGGCCTTGTCGAGCACCGCGGCCGCCTCGGCGGGCAGCGCCGCATCGCCGAGGAGCTGCGCCATCTCGATATAATCGCTGCCGGCGACCATGGAGTTGGTGTTGTACATGATCCGGTAGATCATCAACAGGTTGTGGTCTTCGCGCTCATCCTGGCGCTCGATGCGCAGCAGGTTATTCCAGTACTGAACCTTGTTGGTCAAGCGGATCAGTTCGACCAAGTTGGTTTTCAAAGTGGGCGTATCGCCGGCATCCGACGCGCACTGCAGCTTGAACTGATAAAGATTCTCATGCGGTGCCTCGCCGGCCTTGCGCTCGGCGGCCATCGCCTTGTCACCCCAGATAGCCGAGTCCTTGCAATCCTTCTGCAGGTAATACAGCTGCGCCATCACGGCGGTGTCATCGGCGGTGAAGGACGGGGTTTCCGAGGCCTGCTTGCCGAACTCGATCGCCTTGGCATATTGCTGACTGCTGGCTGCCAGTCGGAACAGCGTTCGCTCCTTCTCGGCCGCCTCTTGCGGCGTATACAGCCCGCTTGCCAGCGCCTGCTCGTAGTACTCCTGGGCTTCCTTGTATTTATTCAGCTTGAGCAGCGCAAAGCCCTTGAAATCGGCGATTTTGAATTTATCGAACGCCGTCAGCGGCGACTTCGTCAGCGCAGCATCCAGGTTGGTAAGCGCATCCTGAAACTTGCCGGCCTGCAGATCCTTTTGCGCCTGGGTCATCTCTTTCGCGATGACGCGGCTGAGCGCCTGTTGCTTTTCTTCGGCCGAGAACGACGCCTGCGGCGCCAAACCCAAAGTAGCGAGCAGCACGCCAAGACTCAGGGCCGGCACCCAGCGTGCCCAATCTCGGCCCAAACCCAAAATTATCGAATGACTCATTGGCAATCCTCGCTATGGCAAAAGGCCGACCAAACAAACGGCGCGTGAACCCGGATTTAAAGGGCTGACGCGCCGTAATACCACTATCGGACGTGTAACTAGAAAAAGTCGTTGTTGACGAACCCAATCTTCTTCAGGCCGCGGCTCTGCAAGTCGGCCAGCGTCTGCGCCACCTTCTCGTACTTGGCGAACTTGTCGACCGTGATGTGCACTTCCGGCTGGGGGTCTTTCTGCGCCTCGGTGTAGATATAACCCTGCAGGGTCTTGCGATCCACCGGCGTCTTGTTCCACAGCAACGTGCCGTCGAAATCGATCGACAGATCGATCACCTCGGGCGGCGGCGGCGGCGTGAAATTCGGCGGCGGCGGCAGCGGATTATCGATCTTGACCGCGTGCGTCATGCTCGGAATCGTGATGATGAAAATGATCAGCAGCACCAGCATGACGTCGATCAACGGCGTCATGTTGATGTCGGAGTACGACTGGCCCTCGCCGCTTCCGCCTACATTCATGGCCATGCGATGTCTCCTTAGGTTCCCGGGCCGAAGTGATCGGGAGTGGTGATGAACGCCACTTTGCGAATCCCGATCTGCTGAGTCGCCACGAGCACCTGACCGACGAACTGATAGCGAACGTTCGAATCCCCACGAATATGCACTTCCGGCTGTGGATCCTGCCGCGCGATGCCGCGCAGATGCGCCTTCAGGTCATCCGTCCCCTTCAGCGGCGCGGTGTTCCAGAAAATGTCCCCGTCCTTGTCGACCGCGATGGTGATGTTCTCGGGCCTGGTCTGCGTCGGCAAATTGGTGGCCTTGGGCAACTCCACCGGCACCTGCTGAATGATGACTCGAATGGTGATGATGAAGATGATCAGCAGCACCAACATCACGTCCACGAGGGGCGTAACGTTGATGTCCGACATCGCCTGAGCTTCATCCTCGCCACCACCGACCCTGAGTGCCATGGAGCTGGATCTCCTAGCGGGCAGTGGCGGGTTTGGCGGGCTGAGCGGGACCCTTATCCATGCCTAAGCCCATCTTCGCGCCCGAAATCAGGTAGGCATGCAACTCGTGCGTGAAATGGCTGACGCGCTCCTGCACACCCTTGTTGCGACGCAGAAGTATGTTGTAACCCAACACCGCAGGCACGGCGACCGCAAGGCCGATGGCCGTCATGATCAACGCCTCGCCCACCGGTCCCGCCACCTTGTCGATCGAGGCCTGGCCGGCCACGCCGATGGCGATCAGGGCGTGATAAATACCGATAACCGTACCAAGCAGACCGACGAAGGGCGCAGTGGCGCCGACCGAGGCGAGCACCGGCAAGCCCGATTGCATGCGGCTGTTCACCGTGTCGGCGGTTCGCTGCAGCGACTCCGTGATCCAGTCGCTGGTGTTGATGGCACCCGAAAGACGCGTCTTGTTGGTCTCGTGATACTCGAACGCCTGCTTGCCGGTCTCGGCGAGCGCGCGGAACGGATTCGACGAGCCCTTCAGCTTGCTTAGCGCCTCAGTCAGGCTGGTGGAACTCCAGAATTCCCGCTCGGCCTCGATGCCTTGCTTGCGCTGTTTTCGCTGATCGAAAAATTTCGTGATCATGATGAACCACGTCAGCAGGGACATGATCAGCAGGATGAGGAGGATTGACCTGGCAACAATATCGCCGTTAGCGATCAGCGCACCAAGCCCATATGGGTTATCAACAGCTGTCTCTTGCATTGACCGATTCCCTCTGCTTAGAAAAGCTTAATTAAAATAATGGGTCTGGAATGTCATATGTCTGGAAAGTCGACTACCGGCCCGTTGTCTCGTTGCGCTACTTGGTGAGCTTCCACACAATGGGCAATTGCACCGTCTTCTCAACCGGCTTGCCGTTTTCAGTCGCCGGTATCAATTTTTGTCCGTGCACGCCCTTCAAGCATGCATCGTCCAATCGCGGAAATCCCGAGCTGGTCGCTATGACCTCGCTGGTGATGCGCCCATCCACGGCGACGGTAACCGTCACGATGCAGCGGCCTTCTTCGTTCGCGCGCTTGGACGCATCAGGATAATAGTCCTCGCCGATGTGCAGCGGGTGCTTCGGATCCATGTGCGGCGATGTTCCGGGAACCGGTGGCGGCGCGGCCTGTACCGGCGGCGGCGCTACATTGGTCTGAGTGATCGCGGTGATCGCATTGGTCTGCACCGGGGCCGCCTGGATATCGACGAACTCGGGCGGCGGAACGAAGGGCTTGATTTCCTCGAGCTTGGGCGGCGGCGGCGGCGGCTTGTCCACGTCCTTCGGCTTGTCGATCTGCGCTATTTCCACCGGCGGAATGATTTTCTGCGCCAGCTTGCCGGCCAACCCAGTATAAAAACCGTAAACGAGGAACACATGGAGGACGATGACGGCAATCAGGGCCGCGCCCCTCCTGCCCGAAAATAATGATGGCTCTTCGTATTTGTACATAAGTCTGTTTGAGGCCCTACACGTGAGACTCTAAATCGACCACCGACGCGCACGCGCCTCGTCTTTCGCCCTAGCTACGAGCTGCGTCCCTTCTTTCCCCTCGGCGAGTAAAGAGCCTGACACATATCCCGCCTGAACTGCAAGAGTGACTTTGCAGCGATCCGCAGCGTCATTCCAGGTCCGTCACTGCGCCCAGCGATGCGCTGCTGACCTGGGCGGAATACTTGGCCAGCGCCCCCCGGCGCGCATAGGATTTCGGCTGAACCCAAGCTCGGCGGCGCCGCTTCAATTCCGCGGCCGGCACGTCCAAAGTGATCTCGCAGCGCTCCGCATCGATGGTGATTGCATCGCCCGTCTTGACCAGCGCCAACGGCCCGCCCAGCATCGCCTCCGGCGACAAATGCCCCACCACGAAGCCGTGACTGCCGCCGGAAAATCGGCCGTCGGTGATCAGGGCCACCTGGCTGCCCAGGCCCTTGCCCATGATGGCCGCGGTCGGACTCAACATTTCTCGCATGCCCGGGCCGCCCCGCGGCCCCTCGTAGCGAATCACCACCACGTCGCCGGCCCGCACCCTGCCGCCGAGGATGCCTTGCAAGGAGTCCTCTTCGGAATCGAACACGCGCGCCCGACCGCTGAAGCGCACGCCCTCCTTCCCGGTGATCTTAGCGACCGCGCCATCCGGCGCAAGGTTTCCGTACATAATCACTAAATGACTATTGCGCTTGATCGGGTTGTCGAGCGGGCGAACGATTTCTTGCCCCGCAGGGTACGCGGGTGCAGCGCGCAGATTCTCCGCCAGCGTGGCACCGGTGACGGTGAGGCAATCGCCATGCAGCAATCCGGCATCCAACAGAGTCTTCATCAGCGGCGCAATGCCGCCGATCGCGACCAGATCGGACATGGAAAAGCGCCCGCTGGGCCGCAAGTCCGCCAGCACCGGCACGCGCTTGCCGATTCGGGTGAAGTCGCCGAGCGCCAGCTTGACGTTCGCCGACGACGCCATTGCCAGCAGATGCAGTACGGCATTGGTCGAGCCGCCGAGCGCGATGCTCACGGTAATGGCATTCTCGAATGCCTTGCGGGTCATGATCTGCCGCGGCCGGATGCCGCGCTTGATCAGATTCACCACGGCAATCCCGGCACGCGTACAATCGTCGCGCTTCTCGACGGAAACGGCTTCCTGGGCGGAGCTGTTGGGGAGACTCATGCCCAAGGCCTCGATGGCGCAGGCCATGGTATTGGCGGTGTACATGCCCCCGCACGAGCCCGGACCGGGTATCGCAGTGCGTTCCACGAACTTGAGTTGGTGTTCCGTGACCGTGCCTTGCGCATAACCGCCAACCGCCTCGAACACGGAAACGATGTCGCGCCGATCGGCGCCGGGCCGAATGGTTCCGCCGTAGACGAATACCGCCGGGCGGTCGAGACGGGCAAGCGCCATCAAGCAGCCCGGCATGTTCTTGTCGCAACCTCCGAGCGCTACGACCCCATCGAAGCCCTGCGCGCCAACCACGGTCTCGATGGAATCGGCGATGACCTCGCGCGACACCAGCGAGTAGCGCATGCCCGGAGTTCCCATCGAGATGCCATCGGATACGGTAATGGTGTTGAAGGTCACCGCCTTGGCGCCCTGCGTTTCCACCGCGGCTGCCGCCAGGCGCGCCAGTTCGTCGATGTGCATATTGCAGGGCGTCAGGTTGCTCCAGGTCGATGCAATGCCGACCTGCGGCTTGTCGAAGTCGCCGTCGCCGAAGCCCACGGCGCGCAGCATCGCCCGGCTGGGCGCCTGCTTGACGCCATCGACGACCAGGCGCGAGTATTTGCGGGAATCTAATTTTGGTTTTTTCTGCATGGGCGACAGCATACCCAATCAAGCAGCCGCGCCGTAGCGTTGCATCAGGTAGCGATACACACCGCGCACCGCTTGGGCCTCGGCCCCGATGCCGCGCCCCGGGCGATCCTTGGAATTCCAGGCATACAGATCGATGTGCATCCAGCGCGGCGACTGGGTCACGAAGCGCTTCAGGAACAGCGCGCCGAAGATCGCGCCGGCAAAACTCGAGGCCGCGACATTGCTGAGATCGGCAATCTTGCTGCCGAGTTCATCCTCGTATCCCGCCCACAGCGGCATCGGCCACAGGCTGTCGCACTCCGCGGCCGAGACGCGCGCCAGTTCCGCCACGATCGCATCGTCGTTGCCGAACAGCGCGGGCAGCTCGGGACCTAAGGCGACGCGCGCAGCGCCGGTCAGGGTCGCAAAGTCGATCATCAGGTCTGGACGTTCCTCGTCGGCCAGCGCCAGCGCATCGCACAACACCAATCGCCCCTCCGCATCCGTATTGCCCACCTCGACACTCAGGCCCTTGTGCGTGGCCAGCACATCGCCGGGCCGATAGGCGTTGCCACTGACGGAATTCTCCACGGCTGGGACCAGCACGCGCAGTTGCGCGCGGATGCGAGAGGCCATGAGCATGTGCGCGAGCGCCAGCGCCACCGCCGCGCCGCCCATATCTTTTTTCATCAGCGCCATTCCTGCGCCCGTCTTCAGGTCCAGGCCGCCGCTATCGAAGCACACACCCTTGCCCAGCAAGGTCAGCCGCGGCAAGGCTTCGCCGCCGGCGGGAAGCCAGCGAATCTCCAGCAGTCGAGGCGCACTGGCGCTGGCGCGGCCAACGGCGTGAATGGCCGGAAAATCTGCCCGCAGCAATTCCTCGCCGAGCCATTCGCGAAACACGCCGCGATGCCGTTCCGCCAGCCGGCGCGCCGCCGCGCCGAGCTCGGCGGGTCCGAAATCCGCCGTCGGGGTGTTGATCCAGTCGCGCGCCATGCTGAGCGCCTCCGTGGCGAGCGTCACGTATGCCGCGTCGGCGTTGGCGGGCGTCTCGAGCAGCGCCGCGCGCTCAGGCCTGGCGAGGCGATAGCGCTCGAAGCGATACGCGCCGTAGGCAAACCCCAAGGTTAGCTGCGTCGCCTCGGCATCCGTGAATTGCTGCGCCAGCCTGAAGCGGCGTGGCGGCAGCCGTTCGGCCAGACCCGCGGCGTGCCACAGGGACAGCTCGCCCTGCCGCTTGCCCAAGCCTGCGACCGCGCCGGCCAAGGCGCCGCCCGCATCCGGCAACAGCAACACCCGGTGCTTCTCGCCTCTGAACCTCTGCTCGGCCAGCCAGCGCGCGGCCGACGGCGCAGGCGCCTGCCAGGCATCAATTTCATCTTCGTACAGCAGCCACAGGGGCACCGCGGCAGTGTTGTCGACGCTCATGAAAGACTCCTGCAAGAACCTTGCATCATAGGAGATTCTGTGGTGCTATTTGTGGTTAGTTAAGGCGCTGCGCAAGATTTTAAAGGACCCCGCTCAAGGCTATAAAGTCGCACAAGCGGGGTCTCGTTATTTGTAGGGCATGAAAAGGAGAACCCAATGCGTTTGTACTCTCACAAAGATGTCGACAAGAAGGCTTTGCGCGGCGCTCGGATCGCCGTTCTCGGCTACGGCAGCCAGGGCCGCGCCCATGCGCTCAACCTGCGCGACAGCGGCTACGATGTGGTGGTGGGAGTGCGCAAGGGCTCGAGCTGGAATAAAGCCAAGAAGGATGGCCTCGAGGTGATGGAGCCGCTGAAGGCGGTGGCAGGCGCCGATCTGATTTCCATGCTGGTTCCCGATCTGACGCAAAAGCCGCTGTACGCCGAACTCAAGACGGCCATCAAGAAGGGCGCGACTTTGTTATTCGCGCACGGCTTCAACATTCATTTCAAGCAGATCAAGCCGCGCAAGGACCTGGACGTGGTGCTGATCGCGCCCAAGGGCCCCGGCGATTTGGTGCGGCGCCAATTCCAACAGGGACGCGGCGTACCCTGCCTGATTGCGGTGGCGCAGGATTCCTCGCGTCACGCCAAGGCCAAGGCGCTCGCCTATGCCGACGGCATCGGCGGAACCCGCGGCGGAGTGCTCGACACCACCTTTGCCGAGGAGACCGAGACGGATCTGTTCGGCGAGCAGGTGGTGCTGTGCGGCGGCGCCACGGAACTGGTGGTGAAGGGCTACGAGACCCTGGTCGAGGCCGGATACCAGCCGGCGGTGGCATACTACGAGTGCCTGCATGAACTGAAGCTCATCGTCGACCTGCTGCACGAGGGCGGCATCACCAAAATGCATCGCTTCATCAGCGAAACCGCCAAGTACGGCGACCTGACGCGCGGGCCGCGGGTGATCAATAAGGCCACGAAGCAGGAAATGCGCAAGATCCTCAAGGAAATCCAAGCCGGCAAGTTCGCGCGGCAATGGATTGCGGAGAACAAGTCCGGGCGCCGCAAGTACAAGAAATTGCTGAACGCGGACATCCGGCACCCGATCGAAAAAGTCGGCGCGCAGTTGCGGGCGCGCATGCCCTGGTTGGACGCGGGATGACCGCACGGACATTGTTCGATCGGATTTGGGCGGCGCACGAGGTCGTCCCGGAAACCGCGGAGACGCCCGCGGTTCTATACATCGACCTGCACCTCATTCATGAGGTCACCTCGCCACAGGCCTTCACGGTGCTCAGGTCGTTGGGCCTGCCGGTTCGCCGTCCCGATCGCACGCTGGGCACCATGGACCATTCGACGCCCACCAGCAGCGATCAGGTATTTGGCAACGTGCCGATCAAAGTGGACGCGGCCGCCAAACAGGTGCGCCAGCTCGAGCAGAATGCCGCCGACTTCGGCATCGAATTGTTCGCAATGCACGATGCACGGCGTGGCATCGTGCACGTCATCGGTCCGGAACTCGGCTGCACGCAGCCCGGCATGACCGTGGTCTGCGGCGACAGCCATACCAGCACGCATGGCGCCTTCGGCACTCTCGCCTTCGGCATCGGTTCAACGGAAGTCGGCCACGTGTTCGCGACCCAATGCCTGCTGCAGCGCAAGCCGAAGACCTTCGCCGTCAATGTGGACGGCGCATTGCGGCCGGGAGTCACCGCCAAGGACCTGATCCTTGCCATCATCGGCAGGATCGGAGTCGCCGGCGGCACCGGCTATGTATTCGAGTATCGGGGCTCGACCATCGAGGCGCTGTCGATGGAAGAGCGCATGACCGTGTGCAATATGTCAATCGAGGCCGGCGCGCGCGCCGGGATGATCGCGCCGGATGACACCACATTCGAATTTCTAAAAGGTCGGCCGCGCGTGCCGCAGGGCGCCGATTGGGACGCCGCGGTTGCACGCTGGCGCAGCCTCGCAACCGATGCGGACGCACGATTTGACGCGTCCATCGACATCGATGCCTCACTCCTGGAGCCCATGATTACCTACGGCACCAATCCCGGCATGGTAGTGCCGATCAGCGGCGCCATTCCCGATCAGGCCGGCGACGCCGTATTCGACCAGGCGCTGCGCTACATGGGATTTCAGGGCGGCGATGCCATGCTGGGCAAACCCATCGATGTGGTGTTCATCGGCAGTTGCACCAACGGCCGGCTCGAGGACTTGCAGGCCGCGGCGCATATACTCAAGGGCCGCAAGGTCGCTGCCGGCGTGCGCCTGATGATCGTGCCGGGCTCGCAGCAGGTCAAGCGCGAGGCCGAGGCCGCGGGACTGGCGGATATATTCAAGGCCGCGGGCGCGGACTGGCGCGAGTCGGGCTGCTCCATGTGCCTGGGGATGAACGGCGACACCGTCGGGCCCGGCCAATATTCGATCAGCACCAGCAACCGCAATTTCGAGGGACGCCAAGGCGTGGGTGCGCGCACCTTGCTGGTCAGTCCCTACACCGCGGCCGCCAGCGCCGTGCGCGGCCGCATCACCGATCCGCGCGAGCTTTTGTGATGGCACCGCTCAAGCGCTTTCGCTCCACAACGGTGGTGATTGCCTCGAGCAACATCGACACCGACCAGATCATTCCGGCGCGCTTCCTGACCACCACCACCAAGGAAGGCTTGGGAGCGCAGCTGTTTGCCGATTGGCGCTACGCAGCGGACGGTGCGCCGAGGCCGGACTTCGTGCTCAACCGGCCGGAATCGCGCGGCTGCCGGGTACTGGTGGCCGGACGCAACTTCGGCTGCGGCTCCTCGCGCGAGCACGCGCCATGGGCGCTGCTCGACTATGGGTTTCTGGCGGTGATCAGCACGGAGATCGCCGATATCTTCCGCAGCAACTCGCTGAAGAACGGGCTGCTGCCGATCAGCGTCGATGCGGCGACGGCGCAGTGGCTGCTGACCCATGCCGGCGCCGAAGTGGACATCGATCTCGAGAAGACACTGTTGACGCTGCCCACCGGCACCGCGGTGAGCTTCCCGATCGAGCCCTTCGCGCGTCACTGCCTGCTGAACGGTGTGGACGAATTCGGCTATCTGCGCACCAAGCTGGCCGACATCGAGCGCTATGAATCCGCGCGCGCCTCGAGGGACCGCTAGTTGCAGGCATTGATTGCAGTGCTCGCCGGCGACGGCATCGGCGCCGAGGTGACCGCCGAGGCGGTGCGGGCGCTCAGCGCGGTGGCGACGGGGTTCGGGCACGTGTTTCGGTTCGAGCCTGCGTTGCTCGGCGGAGCCGCCATCGATGCCGCCGGCGATCCTTTGCCGCCGGCCACCTTGGAGCTGTGCCGGCGCGCCGATGCCGTGCTGCTGGGCGCCGTCGGCGGCCCGAAATGGTCGGACCCCAATGCGACGCTGCGTCCCGAGCAAGGGCTGCTGAAGCTGCGCAAGGCGCTCGGCCTGTTCGCCAATTTGCGCCCGGTGGCGCCGCATGCGGCGCTGCTCGATGTCTCGCCGATCAGGGCGGAATTGCTGCACGGCGTGGACATCATGGTGGTGCGCGAGCTGACCGGCGGAATATATTTCGGCGACAAGGGGCGCACGGCCACCGATGCCTTCGACGTCTGCCGCTACACGCTCGAGGAGATCGAGCGCGTGGTGCGCCTGGCGGCCGGCCTCGCGCGGGCACGGCGGCGCAAGCTCACCTCGGTCGACAAGGCCAATGTGCTCGAAACCTCGCGCCTGTGGCGCAGCTGCGTCGACCGGCTGCTGCCGGCGGAATTTCCGGACGTGGCCTTCGAGCACATGCTGATCGACGCCGCGGCCATGCATTTGATCAAGCGGCCGCGCGACTTCGATGTGATCGTCACGGAAAATATGTTCGGCGACATTCTCACCGACGAAGCCTCGATGCTGGCCGGATCGATGGGCCTGCTGCCGTCGGCGTCGATCGGCGCCGCCGGCCGTGGCGGCCTATTCGAGCCCATCCACGGTTCCGCGCCCGATATTGCCGGACGCGGCATCGCGAATCCGTACGCCGCAATCCTCAGCGCCGCCATGCTGCTGCGCTACTCGCTGCAACTCGACGGCGAGGCGCGCGCCCTGGAATCCGCGGTGTCGCGCGCGGTGGCATCCGGCGCGCTGCCCGCCGACCTGGCACCCGCCGGGCGGCAGGGGATTACGACGCGTGCAGCAGGCGATGCGGTTCTGGCTGCGCTGTAGCCGCGCGCTCCAGGCCGGCGCGTAGATCCGCCACGAGGTCCGCGGCAGCCTCAATCCCGACGGACACCCGCAGCAGCCCCGGACCGATTCCGGCGCGCAGGCGCGCCGCCTCTTCCATGCCGGCATGCGTCATGCTCACCGGGTGCGCGATCAGGCTCTCCACACCGCCGAGGGATTCGGCCAGCGAAAAACATTCAAGACCGTTCAAGAACGCCGCCACCGCGGCCTCGCCGCCGGCCAATTCGAAACTCAGCATGGCGCCGAAGCTGCTTTGCTGGCGCCGCGCGATGTCGTGGCCCGGGTGGTGCGCAAGCCCTGGGTAGTAAACCCGTTGCACGGCGGGGTGACCGTCGAGGAATTCCACCACCGCCGCCGCATTCTCGGCGTGCACGCGCATGCGCGCATGCAGCGAGCGCACGCCGCGCAAGGTCAAGTAGCTGTCGAATGGCGCCCCGGTCACGCCGATGGCGTTGGCCCACCACGCCAGTTCTCGATGCAATTCGGCTGTCGCCGCGATCACCGCGCCGCCCACGACGTCGCTGTGCCCATTCAAGTACTTGGTGGTGGAATGCATCACCAGGTCGGCTCCGAGCGCCAGCGGCTGCTGCCAGATCGGCGACAGGAAGGTGTTGTCGACCACCACCAAGGCGCCCACTTCATGCGCCGCGTCGGCGATTGCCCGGATGTCGACCACTCGCAGCAGCGGATTGCTCGGGGTCTCGATCCACACCAGCGCTGGGCGCTGCGCAAGCGCGGTGCGCAGCGCGGCCGCGTCGCCCTGGTCGACGAAATCTACCGCGAGATTGCCCTTGGCCTGCAAGCCCGCGAGCAATCGATACGTGCCGCCGTAGCAATCATGCGGCGCCAGCACCCTGGCGCCCGCCGGCAACGCGGCCACGATCAGCGTGATTGCGGCTATCCCTGAGCAAGTCACCACGGCTGCGGCGCCGCCCTCCAGATCGGCGAGCGCGGCGCCGAGCTGATCGCGCGTCGGATTGCCGGAGCGCGTGTAATCGTAGGTTCGCGGTTGGCGATACGCCTCGAATGCGAAGTTCGACGACAGGTAGATCGGCGGCACCACCGAGCCATGCTCCGCATCGGATTCGAGCCCGGCTCGAACCGACCGCGTCGCGATATTCTTCTTCGGAACCGACCTTCTGCTCATGTGTTCTCCGCTAAGGCGTGTTTGACGATGGGAATCAAAGCCGCGGCCTCCTTCAGGAAGGCATCGTGACCGAATATGGAATTGATTTCGATGAGCTGGCGCGGGCCGTTCAAGCGGGCGGACAGCGCCTGCATGTCGGCGAACGGCACCAGCTGATCTTCGCGCACCGCGATCAAGGTCGCCGGCGTACGCACCAGGGTTGCATCCATGGAATGCAGATCGATCGATTCGCTCAGGGCGAGGAAGGATTCCGCGCGATAAGTCTGCACATACTCCTCGCCGCGCGCGAACAAGTAATCCTCGATCGGAAATCGGAAGCGGTCGCTCTCGCGCACCGGCGGCCCGCCGAAGCGCAATGCAAATTCCACGCCGCTGCGGTAAGTCGCCATGGCCAGCGCACGCGCCAGTTTCAGGCCCGCAGGTCCGTCGCCGCGCGCCAGCGCCTCGCGCACGATCTGGCGCTGCACGCTGCGCCACGCGGTCGAGAGCACCTGGGATTTGTCGGCCGCGCTCAACACCACGAGCCGCCCCACCAGCGTCGGGTAGCGCTCCGCGAAGCACAGCCCCACCATGCCGCCGTAGGACGCGCCGACAATGGCGTGCAGCGACTTCACGCCTAGGTGCGCGACCACATGCTTAAGAGCCGCCGCCTGATCGTAGGCGCTGATGGGCGGAAACTTGGCAAGGCCATCGGGCGTTGAACTCGCGCCGCGCCCGCCGATGTAGTCCAGCCCGAGAACCCGGTAGTGGCGGGTATCGACCCCGAGGCCCGGCCCGACGATCTCCGGCCACCAGCCATTTCCCTCGGCGGCGACCACGCGGTGCGCGGAAATCCCGCCCAGCACCACCACCACCGGCTTGGCCGCAGGCCCCGCCAGGCGATACGCGATGTTCGCGGGCGCAAGCAGGTCCCCGAAATGCAGCCGCCAAGGAGCCGGCAGACTCAAGGTCTCGTCGCGATGGGTTGAATTGTGCTCGGCCAACAAAGTCGCTCCTCACAAGGTTTCAGATAACCCCTGCGGAGCGCCGGCGCTCGTTACCGCTCAGGCAGGGCAAGACCCTGCTCGAGCGACCGTCCATCTACCGGTTATAAGGCCTTTTGGGCCTTCACCGCAGGAGTTGGCACCGTTCCGAAGGCGGTTCAAGGCCTGCGGTGGTTGCCCCGGCTTCTAAGGGCCTTTCCCTCAGCCGGTCTAGATGGACCCGGGAATCTTAAGGAGCTGGGCGCGCGGCGTCAAGCCGGCCGCTTGCACCCATCCCTATCAATGTATTAATGTATTAGTACATTAATACATTCTGCCGAGCCAAAGTACACGCATGAAGACCAACCGTCCCGTCACCCTGCGCCAGGAACAGCAGCACGAACGCGCGCTGTATGCGGCGATCTTGAGCTTGGGCAGCGTCGAGGAATGCCGCAGCTTCTTTCGCGACCTGTGTACCCCGGCCGAATTGCAGGCCATGGCGGATCGCTGGGCGGTGGTCGAGCTGCTGGAGCGCGCGCTGCCCTACCGTGAGATTCACAAGCAGACCGGAGTCAGCGTCACCACCATCGGGCGTGTCGCCCGCTACCTCACCGCGGGCAACGGCGGGTATCGCTGCGTCACCGAGCGCCTTAAGCAGGCTCCATGACATTGCAGCCGCCCGACCCCGTGCGCCTGAAAATCGCGGTGCAAAAGAGCGGCCGCCTGACGCAGCACTCCTTGGATTTGTTGTCGAGCTGCGGGCTCAAGTACACCCGCGGCAAGGATCAACTCATGTGCTACGGGGAGAACATGCCGCTCGACGTGCTGTTGGTGCGCGACGATGACATCCCTGACCTGGTGCAGGAGGACGTATGCGACCTGGGCCTGGTCGGATTGAACGTCATAGAAGAGAAGCGCCTGGCATTTCAAGCCCGCGGCATGGCGCCGCTGTTCGAGATCGTGCAGCTACTGGACTTCGGGCGCTGCCGGCTGTGCATCTCGGTTCCCGACGGCTTCGAATACCGGGGTGCGGCGTCGCTTGAGGATAAGCGCATTGCCACCACCTATCCGCACATCCTGTCGCGTTGGCTCGCGCAGCGCGGCGTGCGCGCCGAAGTGGTGGTGCTGTCGGGCTCCGTGGAAATCGCGCCGCGTCTCGGCCGCGCCGATGTGATCTGCGATCTGGTCTCGACCGGATCCACGCTTGCCGCCAATCATCTGCGGCAGGCCGAAATCATCCTGGAGAGCCAGGCGGTGCTGATCAGGACGCCGGTGCCCGTCCCCGTGGAGAAGCAGGAATGGACGCGGCGGCTGTTGATGCGCATCGACGGCGTCGAGCAGGTGAAGGGCAGCAAGTACATCATGCTGCATGCGCCCCGCTCGGCGCTGCCCGCGATCGCCAAGCTGCTGCCGGGAAGCGAGGCGCCGACCGTCATCCCGCTCGAGGGACGCGGCGATCGGGTCGCCGTGCATGCGGTGTGCCGGGAAAATGTCTTCTGGGAAACTCTCGAGCAACTCAAGGCGGCGGGCGCGAGCTCGGTGCTGGTGCTGCCCGTCGAGAAAATGCTGGCATGAGGTTCGGGCGGTAAATGCGCATCCTCGACTGGAATTCTCTATCCGATCCTGAGCGGCAGTCGGCGCTGCGGCGCCCGGCGCAGCGCAATGCCGCCGCGGTCCGCGCCGAGGCGCGCGACATCATCGATGCGGTGCGGCGCGACGGCGATGCCGCGCTGCGCACGCTCACGCAGCGTTTCGACGGGGTGCTGTGCGAATCGCTGGAAGTGACGCCGCAGGAATTTCTGCGCGCGCAGCGCAGTCTCGACGATGCGCAGCATGCGGCGATCGACACGGCCCTGTCGACCGTGCATGCATTCCACGCCGCGCAGCTGCCGCTGCCGCTGCGGGTGGAAACCGCACCGGGCGTCGTTTGCGAACGCATCAGCGTGCCGGTGCGCGCCGTCGGGCTGTACGTGCCCGCCGGGGTCGCACCGCTGCCCTCCACCGCCATCATGCTGGCGGTGCCTGCGGCCATTGCGGGCTGCCCGCTGCGCGTCATGTGCACGGCGCCCTCCCGCGACGGCAGCGCCAACGCGGCCGTGCTGACGGTTGCGCGCAAGGCGGGCGTCGAGCGCGTGTTCAAGGTCGGCGGCGCGCAGGCCATCGCCGCCATGGCGTACGGCACCGCCAGCATCCCGAAGTGCGACAAACTGTTCGGCCCGGGCAATGACTGGGTCACCGCCGCCAAGCTGCTGGTCGCCAACGATCCGGCCGGCGCGGCCGCCGATTTGCCCGCCGGCGTGAGCGAGGTCATGATCATTGCCGATGATGGCGCGCGCGCCGAGTTCGTCGCCGCGGATTTGCTCGCCCAGGCGGAACACAGCAGCCTGGCGCAGGCCCTGCTCGTCACCACCTCGGCAGCGCTGGCGCAAGCGGTCGCGGGCGAGATCAAGCGCCAAGCGGCGTCCCTGTCGCGGGCGGCGGTGCTGGCGGAGTCGGTGCCCAACATGCGGCTATTGGTGGTCGACTGCTTGGAAACCGCCTTCGACATCGCCAATGGTTACGCACCCGAGCACTTGCTGCTGCAGATACGCGAGCCGCGTGCCTGGCTCGTGTCCGTGCGCGCGGCCGGCGCGGTATTTCTCGGCGACTGGTCGCCCGAAACCCTGGGCGACTACTGCAGCGGGCCGAACCACACGCTGCCCACCTACGGCTTTGCCAGGGCGTACAGCGGCCTGTCGACGGAGGACTTCCAAAAGCGCATCAGCGTCCAGGAAGTCACGCGCGCAGGTTTGCAAGGCCTGGGTCCCACTGCGCAGATACTCGCGGGGCTGGAAGGATTGGATGCGCATGCGGCGGCGGTAAGCGTGCGTCTTGAGGCATCATGAACGCGATCCTGTCCTTGGCGCGCCCGGAAATTCGCAGCCTCAAGCCCTACGCGCACGCCGCGTGGATGCCGTCGCTGACGCGCTTGCATGCCAACGAAGTGCCGTGGCGGCCGCCGGGCGATTGCACGCGCGCCGGCCTGAATCGTTATCCGGAACCGCAGCCGCGAGCGCTGGTCGAGCGCCTGGCCGAGCTGTATGCCGTGCCGGCCGCGTGCGTGCTGGCCACGCATGGCAGCGACGAGGCCATCGACCTGTTGTGCAGGATCTATCTGCGCGCCGGCATGGACGGCATCTTGCAGTGCACGCCGACCTTCGGCATGTACCAGACTGCGGCGCGCATCCAAGGGGCGAAGGTGCTCGAGATTCCCTTGGACCGGGCCCGCGGCTGGCGGCTGGATCCGCAGCTATTGCTGTCCGCGTGGGAGCCTTCGATCAAGCTCGTGTATCTATGTTCGCCGAACAATCCCACCGCGAACCTGCTCGAGCCTGAGGCGTTGGAGTCGGTGTGCAGCGCCCTGCAGGGCAAGGCCATCGTGGTGCTCGACGAGGCCTATATCGAGTGGTCGCGCTCCGCCAGCCTCACGCCCTGGCTGGGCCGCTACAAGACCCTGGCAATACTTCGCACCCTATCCAAGGCGCATGCCCTGGCCGGAGCGCGCATCGGCGCACTGCTGGCCGATCCGGAATTGATCCAGCTGGCAAGGCGGGTGGTACCGCCCTATTCCCTATCGCAACCCACCGTGGAGGCCGCCTTGACCGCCCTGCAACCCGCCGAAATCAATGCCTCGAAACTCAAAGTGGATGCATTGCTCATCGAGCGCGAATACCTGCGCCGCGGGCTCGAGGCGTCGCGCTGGGTCGAGACCGTGTGGCCGAGCGACACCAATTTCCTGCTCATCGACTGCCGCGACGCGGAGCGTTTCATGCGCGACAGCATGGCCGGCGGCTCGCTGGTGCGCGACCTGCGCGCCAACCCCGCGCTGCCGAAATCGCTGCGGGTTTCGGTCGGCACGCGCGCGCAAAACGATGCGCTGCTCGGCAGCGTAGGATAGGCATGAGCGGGCGGCACATATTGTTTGTGGATCGCGACGGCACCCTGGTCGAGGAGCCACCCGACGAGAAGGTGGATTCCCTGGAAAAGATCCGCCTGCTGCCCGGCGTCGTTCCGGCATTGCTCGATCTCAAGCGCGCGGGCTTCGCCTTCATGATGGTGACCAATCAGGACGGGCTCGGCACGCCGAGCCTGCCGCGCGAGGCTTTCGATCCCGCGCAGCGCTTCATCGTGGATCTGTTCGCCTCCCAGGGAATCGAATTCGAGGCCGTGTTCATCTGCCCGCACTTCCAGCACGAGGACTGCGCCTGTCGCAAGCCCAAGATCGGCATGCTGCGCCAATTCCTGGACGAGGTTGCGATCGACAAGGGGCGCAGCTTCATGATCGGCGATCGCCTCACCGATCTGCAGTTCGCCGCCAATCTCGGCGTGCAAGGCTTGCGCGTGCTGCGCAACGGCGGCGCTGAGCAGACCTGGCCGGCGCTCGCGCGCCGCATCCTCGAGCGGGCGCGCTGCGCCAAGGTGCATCGGCAGACGAAGGAAACCGATGTCGCGGTCGAGGTCGACCTGTCCCGCGAGCTACCGATCGGAGTCGCGACGGGACTCGGTTTTTTCGATCACATGCTCGAGCAAGTCGCCCGGCACGGCGGCTTTTCGCTGCAGCTCAAATGCAGCGGCGACTTGCACATCGACGAGCATCACACCGTCGAGGATTGCGCACTCGCCTTAGGACAGGCGCTGCGCGAGGCGCTCGGCGACAAGCGCGGCATCGCTCGCTACGGCTTCCTGCTGGCGATGGACGAAGCCGAAGCGCAGATCGCGCTCGACCTCTCGGGCCGGCCCTTCTTTGTCTGGGAGGGCCGCTTCAACCGCGACCGCGTCGGCGAACTGCCCACCGAGCTCGTGCCGCATTTCTTCCGCTCCCTGGCCGAAACGCTCGGCGCGGCGCTGCACATCGGCGTGCGCGGCGAGAACACGCACCATATGGTCGAGTCCTGCTTCAAGGGCCTGGGCCGCAGCCTGCGCCAGGCGATACGGCTCGATGGCAACGAGCTGCCCAGCACCAAAGGCAGCTTGTGACGATGCGCGACGTGGTGATAGTCGCGAGCGGCGGCGCCAACATCGCCTCGCTGCAGTATGCGCTGCAGCGGCTGGACACGGCCGCCGAGGTGTCGGCCGACGGCGAGCGGATCCGCGCCGCCACGCACGTCATATTGCCGGGCGTCGGCGCCGCCGCCGATGCCATGTCGAGATTGCGCCGCGCGCAGCTGCAGCAAGTCATACCCGGCCTGACGCAACCGGTGCTCGGCATCTGTCTGGGCATGCAATTGCTGCACCAGGAATCCGACGAGGGACCGGTAGCCTGCCTTGGCATCATTCCCGGGCGCGCCGCGCGCTTCGCCGACGCGCCGGGCCGTCCGGTGCCGCACATGGGCTGGAACACCCTGCAGCTGCGCCGGCCGTGCGCTCTGCTGGCCGGCTTGGCCGACGAGGACTATGCGTATTTTGTGCACAGCTATGCGCTGCCCGTCGGCGCGGCCACGGTAGCGGCATGCTGCTACGGCGATGGCTTCAGCGCCTGCGTGCAATGGAACAATTTCTACGGCACGCAGTTTCATCCGGAGCGATCCGCGGCGCTGGGCGCGCGCCTGCTGCAAAATTTCCTTGCCCTCTAAGCGTATGCGCCTCATCCCCGCCATGGACTTGAGAGCCGGCCGCTGCGTGCGGTTGCTGCAAGGCGACTTCGACGCCGAGACGCGCTATGACGTAGATCCGCGCGCCTTGCTCGGCAAGTATCGAGACTGCGGCGCCGATTGGCTGCATGTGGTGGATCTCGACGCTGCGCGCGACGGCGGCCGCGACAGCGGCGGCGCCGGCAACGACTCGCTCATTGCGCAGCTGGCCGCCGAGGGCGCATTGCATCTGCAGGTGGGCGGCGGCCTGCGCGATGCCGCGGCGGTTGCGCGCATGCTCGATCTGGGGGCGGCGCGCGCGGTGATCGGCAGCGCCGCCATCTCCCATGTCGACGAGGTGCATGGCTGGTTACGGCGCTTTGGAGCGGAGCAGCTGACACTGGCCTTCGATGTGCGCCTGGATCGAAGCGGCGTGCCGCGGGTCACGACCCACGGATGGCGCGAGCAGTCGCAGATTTCCCTGTGGGACGCGGTCGCAAATTTCGCGGCCGCGGGCCTGGTGCACGTGCTGTGCACCGACGTCAGCCGCGACGGCGCGCTCTCCGGCCCGAATGTCGAGTTGTATCGGAACGCGGTGCACCGCTATCCACGCCTGCAATGGCAGGCCTCCGGAGGAATCCGCGAGTCGCGCGACTTACACGCGCTGGCCGGCGCCGGAGCGGCGGCGGCCATCAGCGGCCGGGCACTGCTCGAAGAACTCATTCCGCTCGAGGAGTTGCAAGCATTCTTGCCAAACGCATAATCCCCTGCCTGGACGTGCGCGGCGGACAGGTGGTGAAGGGCGTGCGCTTCCGCGATCATCGGGTCGTCGGCGACATCCTGGAACTGGCGGCGCGCTACCGCGATGCGGGCGCCGACGAATTGGTGTTCTACGACATCGCCGCCAGCCCCGAGGGCCGGTCGGTGGACCGTTCCTGGGTGGCTCGGGTGGCACGCACTCTGGACATTCCGTTCTGCGTGGCCGGCGGAATTCGCTGCATCGCGGACGCCGAGCAGGTGCTGGCGGCAGGCGCTGAGAAGGTGTCGGTCAATTCGCCGGCGCTGTCGGATCCGGATCTGATCGATGCCTTGAGCGCGCGCTTCGGCGCGCAGTGCGTGGTGGTCGGGATAGACAGCCAAACCATCGGCAACGACTATCGGGTGCAGCAGTTCACCGGGGATGCGGCGCGCACCCGCGACACCTCGCGCCGCACCCTGGAATGGATGCTCGAGGTGCAGAACCGCGGTGCCGGCGAAATCGTGCTGAACTGCATGGCCAGCGACGGGGTGCGGATGGGATACGACTTGGAGCAGCTGCGGGCGGCGCGCGCCCTGTGCCGGGTGCCGCTGGTGGCCTCCGGGGGCGCGGGCCTTGCTGAACATTTTGCGCAGGTATTCTTGCAGGCCGGGGTCGACGCGGCGCTCGCCGCCGGCGTGTTTCACTCCGGCGAGATTTCGATTCGCGACCTGAAGCGACAGCTGCGCGCCGACGGCATAGAGGTACGTGCATGACGACATTGCAGGAGCTCACATGGGACCGGTCCGATGGACTGCTGCCGGCCATCGTTCAGGATTGCAACACCGGCGCGGTGCTCATGCTGGCCTACATGAACCAAGAGGCCTTGGCCCTGACCTGCTCGACCGGCCGCGTGACCTTCTGGAGCCGCAGCCGCGGCTGCCTGTGGACCAAGGGGCAAACCTCGGGTAATTACCTGGAGCTGCGCGAGATTGCCGCGGACTGCGACGGCGACGCGTTGCTGGTGCTGGCGGCCCCCAGCGGGCCCACCTGCCACCTGGGAACCACCACCTGCTGGGGCGAGAGCCGCCCGCGCGCCGCCGCCGAGCGCATCGGCTTCTTGAGCGTTCTCGAACAGGTCATTTTGCAACGCATCGCGCAGCGGCCCGAAGGCAGTTACACGGCCCAACTGCTGGCTCAAGGCACGCGGCGGATCGCGCAAAAGGTCGGCGAGGAAGGCCTGGAGCTCGCGCTCGCCGGCGTCGCGGAGTCGGAGCGGGAAATCATCGGCGAGGCGGCCGACCTGCTGTATCACAGCCTGCTGCTGCTGAACGTGAAGCATCTGTCGCTAGCGCAGGTCGTCGCGGAACTCGAAGCGCGGCACGCCGCGCGGCGCCCGGATTAAATCGGCGCCGGCCTGCACGCGCCGTTGCCGTCGCTGTTTTTTCGTATTATCATCAAAATAATATAACGAGTAATGCCACGCAGCTGGCAAAGGGATGGTTATGACTCGCGACGCGCACATGTCCCGTGGTATTGCCCGTATATTGGCGCGCTGCGCCGGAGGGCTGGCGATCTGCGCGGCAACGCTGCACTTGGGCGCCGCGCGCGCGGACGATACCGGCGCCGCCACCGCGACGGCGGCCGACGCCGATACCTTGGAGACGATCACGGTGTCGGCGCGCAAGCGCGACGAGTCGCTCGCCAACGTCCCGGTCAGCATCACCGTGTTCACCGGCGAATCGCTGGAGAACTACAACATCCAGTCGTTCACCGACTATGCGACCAAAACCCCCAATGTGTCGTTCAGCTACGGCGGCGGCCCCACCGGCATCTCGGATGCGCGCACGGTGGCGATCCGGGGAATCACCGGCCAAAATCTTTACGGCACGGCGGGTGCCACCGGCTTCTACATCGACGACACGCCGGTTCCGGGGTCGGTGGATCCGCGCGTGCTCGACATCGACAATATCGAGGTGTTGAAGGGCCCCCAGGGCACCCTCTTCGGCGAGAGCTCGCTCGGCGGCAACGTGCGGCTGATCACCAAGAAGCCGAATGTCGACAAGGATGAATTCAGCTTCATGGCGGATGCGGGCATCACCTCCGGCGGCGGCAGCGCGGATGGCGGCGGCAACGTCATCGGCAACGTGGTGCTGGTGCCGAACGAGCTGGCGGTGCGCGCGGTGCTGTTCTTCAATAACGACGCCGGCTACCTGACCCGCAGCTTCCCGACCGATCCCAACGGCCCCGGCGCCACGGACCCGTATGCGACCGTTGCGCGCACCAGCGTCGGCAATCAAGGCGACGTCAGCACCTACGGCGGCTCCGTGGCCTTCCTGCTGAAGGCCACCGACAACTTCGAAGCGCGCTTACGCGTCATGTTTCAAAATTCGCAGGACCACGGTTTTCCCGCGACCTTCGCGCCTCTGCCCGCGTTCACCCCGGACTACACCCTGAACCGAGCCTTCGACGTGCAGCCGCACGCCTCGGACGACTGGGCGCTGCCGTCCCTGGACCTCAATTACAAGGGCGACGGCTGGTCGTTCGTCTCGTCCAGCAGCTTCTTCTACCGGCACACGCGCGATATCGAGGACTCGACCTATGGCACGCAGCAGGTGCTGACGAACTACTACGAAGTCAGCGGCCTGCCTGCGCAGCCCTATCTGTGGGACGGCGAGCACTACCACGATCAGATCACCGAGGAAATGCGCGTGGCCTTCGACCCGTGGCATAACCTGAGCGGCACGGTCGGCGCCTTCTGGTCACAGACGCACACCAAGTTCTACATTCCGCCGACCTACGCCAACGGCCTGGTGGCGGCATCTGCCGGCAACACGGTCGTGGGGCCGTGGCCGAACGACGAGATCTGGACCCAGACCAACCCGGCGGTGCAAAAGGACAAGTCGCTGTTCGGCGAGCTGTATTATAAATTCCTGGAAAAGTTCACCTTGACGGTCGGCGCCCGCCAGTACTGGCTGTCGCAGGAGTCGGACTTCACGGCCGATGGCTTCATGAACTTCGGAGCCACCTTGAGCCATCCGGAGACCAACAGCGAGCATGGCACCGACCCGAAGGTGGGCCTGTCCTATCAGGCCACCGACGACGCCATGGTCTATGCCTCCGCCTCGAAAGGGTTCCGCGCCGGCGGCGCCCAAGCCTACGCGCCCTTCTGCCAGCTTGCGGGCCTGCCGGTGAGCGACATCACCCAGTTGAAGTCGGACACCCTGTGGAGTTACGAAGTCGGCACCAAGGTTCAGCTGCCGCATCCCGGCCTGCTGGTGTCGGCGGCGGCCTTCCACATCGATTGGAAGAACCTGCAACAACAGGTCGCGCTGCCCTGCGGCTACTACTTCGACCTGAACGGCGACGCCGCCACCATCAACGGCGCCGAGATTGAGATCGACGGCCATCTGACCCGCCAATTGGAACTGCGGTTCGGCGCGGGCTATGAAAAGACCAAGATCACCGAGCCGGGCGCGCTCGGCCTGCCGGGCATCGATCTGCAGCCGGGATCGCGCATCCTGGGAACTCCGGCCTGGAATGCCACGCTCGGCGGGGTTTACACCCAGGCACTCACCAGCCGCATCGATGGATTCGTGTCGGCCGACTACAGCTACACCGGCGACAGCGTCTCGTTGCTGAACGGCGGGTATGGCGCCGAGGCCGAGCGGCCGGCTTACTCCCTGGTCAATGCGCGATTCGGCATCAATTACAGCGAATCGGAAGTCTCGCTGAATCTGCACAATGTCACCAACGCCAAGCCGAATCTCGGCGACATCGGCTATGTGGGCTACGCGCAGTACCAGAACTATGCGGCGGGCACCATCATTCCCCAGGTCGCAACCTTGCAGCCGTTCACGGTGATATTGCAGTACAAGCAGAAATTCTGACCTGGCGGGGCCTGTCCGAAAATTCCGACAGGTTTATAGGAGCCTTTCCGATACGCCTTGAATGGGCGCTGCGATCAACTGGCGTGCAGTAATTGCAAACGGGCTAGCGCCTGCGCGAGGTGGTCATGGGCTTTGATTTCGATCGCTCGGAAATTGATCCCGGCACGGCGGCGGAGGACTCGCGCGCGCCGTTCACAACCGATCATCGCCCCACCCTGTTGAGCATCCTGAACGAGGCTCTGGCGACCGACCTGGTGTATGTGCTGCGCTGCCGGCAGCATTACGCAATGGCGGAAGGCCTGGCGACCAAGGCAGTCAAGAACGAATTCCTGGCGCATGCGGACAGCGCGCAGACTCATGCGGAAAAAATCGCCCGCCGGATCGTGCATCTGGGCGGCGAGCCGCATTTCAACCCGGCGACCTTGGCGAGCCGCACGGAGGAACTCTCCGGCATGATGGAGAATCTAGACGGTCTTCTTCAGCATCCGCGCTGAGCGATCGCCGCAATCAGCTGCGCAGCAATATCCGCCGTTGCCCGTAGTTGAAGTCCTACGGCGCAGCACGCCGATTTTGCCACAGGGCCAGTGCTGCGATCGCCAGCCACACCACATTCAGCGTCACCGACGGCCAGGCGCTATACCAGCCACTGTTGATGATCAAACCCGCGGCGCCGAGGACGTTCATCCACTGGTAAAGGGCGGAGCGCGTCTGCATTTTGCCGTTTGACTGCAAAGCATAGGCGGCGAGAATCAGCAGCGTGCCCGCCCAGCCGCAAACATCCACGAATGTCCTAAAATTCACTGGGCTAAAAAACACACAGGGCGTTAAGCGCTTGGGGCGGGAGCCGCCGCCGGCGCCTGCGCCGGCATTCGCAGCCGGAACTCGCGGCGTACCAGCCACAGGCTGAATAGCGCCTGCAGCGTGACACTGGCGACAGATACATACCAAAGCTGAACCAACTGGAAGGACGGCTGAGCGGCGATCCACAGGGCCGGGAGGACGAAAGTGGCCAGCCGGCTGCCGGAACTCCACACCGAGGGCAGCGTATGTCCCAGTCCCTGAAATGCCGCGGAACAGGTGAACACGAAGCCGCTGGCGACGAAGTTCCAGGAAATGATGTGCAAGAACTGCGTGCCCACGGATAGGGCGGTGGGCTGCGTGGTAAAGGCGCTAATGAGGCCGCCGGCTCCCCAGCGGCTGATCAGCGTCAACACCGCCATGATGGCGCAGCCGATGGAGCTGGCAATCACGAAAGTCTCGCGCACCCGGTCGAACCTGCGCGCGGCAAAGTTCTGACCGACAATCGGGGCCGTCGCGAACGCCACCGCCATGGCCGGAAGAAACAAACTCTGCATGAGACGGATCGCGACGCCGAAACCGGCCTGCGCGTCTGCGCCGAACGGCCGGATGATCCAGTAAATCACCCCCATGTAGACGAACATCAATCCGAATTCCGCACCCGCGGGCAATCCGATGCGCAACAGCCGGCCCCAGGTCGCCATGCGCGGGCGCCATGCGGCGGCGTCGAAGGCCACATACTTCTCCAGGCGGTGAAAGTAGCCGGCCAACATCAAAACTCCCATCGCAATGGCGATGGAACTCGCGAGGCCCGCCCCGGCCACGCCCAGGGGATGCCCCGTGACCCATCCGGCGATGAGGATCGGCGCCAGCACGGCGTTCACCACCACGGTCAGGACTTGCACGATCATCGTCGGCTGCACGATGCCCGTGCCGCGCAGCGCCGACCCCATGGCCACCAACGCGAATTGCAGCGCCAGGCCCGGCAAGTACCAGTACAGGTAGCGGGTGCCGGCCAGGGCAGTCGCCGCATCCGAGCCCAGCGCATGCATGTAGCCGGATGAAAAAGCGTACCCCAGGAGCAGCGTGATCGCCGCGCAGCTCGCCGACAGCGCCAAGCTCTGATTGAACACCAAGCTGGCATCCGCCCGATCCTTGCGGCCCGCCGCGTGCGATATCAGCGTCACGGTGCCGACGCCGAGCACCTGCGTGAGCGCGAGCACGATGAAGGTGACATTGCCGGCCGCGCCCACTCCGGCGATGGCCGCATCCCCGAGGTGCGCGACGAAGTACAGGTCGATCAAGAAGTACAGCGTCTGAAAAAACATGCCCGCCGCAATCGGCAGCGCCATTTTCACGATGTGTTTGCCAATCGAGCTTTGCGTAAGATCTTTCATCGGGATATTGTGCCATACATGAGCTCTGATCCTGCGGTGCATCGCCACTCGGAATTCGACATCCTGTCGCGTGAACTCGCGACCCAGATCGCTGCAAATCTCAACGCGGCGATTGCCGCGCGCGGCCTGGCGAGCCTGGTGGTGTCCGGCGGAAAATCGCCGATTAAATTCTTCGAGTACCTGCGCGCGCAAGCCGTGGATTGGAGCCGTGTCTGCGTGGCGCTGGCCGACGAACGCTGGGTGGAACCCTCGGACAACAACAGCAACGAACGCCTGGTGCGCGATGTGCTGCTGAAGGACCGGGCGGCCGCGGCCCGCTTCCTGGGACTGAAGAATGGAGCACCCACCCCGGACTTGGGCGCGGTGTCGGCCTGGGAGACTTTCGCGCGCGTGCCGCGCCCTTTCGATGTCGTCATGCTCGGCATGGGCGACGACGGGCATACGGCCTCGCTGTTTCCGGGGTCGCCCAATCTGTTGAAGGCACTGAATCCTGAGGCCTCGGCGGGCTGCGTCGGGATGTGGGCGCCCACGCCCCCACAAGCCCGGCTAAGCTTGAATCTGACGGCGCTGCTCGATGCGCGGCGCATCGTCGTGCTCATCGAAGGTGAATCCAAGTGGCAAACCCTGCTGGCGGCGCGCGCACCCGGCCCCGTGCAGGAAATGCCGGTGCGCGCCGTGCTCAGGCAGGAACGCACGCCGGTCGAGGTATGGACAAATGCCGGAGGGCAATCATGAACAAGCGTTTTTCTGAGGCGCCGCGGCGCGCGCTGCTGGCCGCGTTGCTGTGCACGGCGATGGCTGCACCCCCCGTGTGGGCGCAAGCCCCGGCGGCCGGCGGCGCGCCGTTTACTCTCACCAGCTCGGATATTGCCGAGGGCAAGAAAATTCCCGAGGCGCAGGTGTTCAATGGCTTCGGCTGCAGCGGCCGCAATGTGTCGCCGGCGCTCGCGTGGAGCAATGCGCCCGCAGGCACCAAGAGCTTCGCCCTGCTGGTGCACGACCCGGATGCGCCCACGGGCAGCGGCTGGTGGCACTGGGTGGTGTATGACATCCCGGCGGATGCGAGCTCGCTGCCGTCGGATGCCGGCGATGCGAAAAAGAACCTGATGCCCGCGGACGCCGTGCAGGGGCCGACAGACTTTGGCACACCCGGCTACGGCGGCCCCTGCCCGCCGCCGGGCAAGCCGCATCATTATCATTTCCGCTTATATGCGCTCAAGGTCGCGAAGCTCGCGGTGCCGGCGAATGCCACCGCGGCGTTCATCGCCTTCAACGTGCATGCGAACTCGCTGGCGGAGACCCAGATCCTAGCTATTTACGGGCGCTAGCAAGAATCGCATGGTCCGCCGCAGGGGCTCCGCCGCGCCCCAGAGCAGCTGATCGCCGACGGTGAATGCGGACAGATATTCCCCGCCCATGGACATCTTGCGCAGGCGGCCGATCGGAATTTCCATCCGGCCGCTGACCGCCGCCGGGGAGAGCTGGCGAATCGACGACTCGCGGTCGTTGCGCACCACGCGCACCCAGGGGTTGCCGCGCGCGATCAACTGCTCGATTTCCGCCAACGGCAGGTCTTTTTTCAGCTTGATGGTGAGCGCCTGCGAGTGGCAGCGCATGGCGCCCACGCGCACGCAAATACCCTCAATCGGCACGGGCTGCTCTTCGGTGCCCATGATCTTGTTGGCCTCGGCCCCCGCCTTCCATTCCTCGCGGCTCTGGCCGTTGCCCAAATCCTTGTCGATCCACGCAATCAGGCTGCCTGCCAGCGGCACGCCGAACTGGGCGGTGGGAAAATCGGCGCCAGCCAGCGCCGCGCCCACCGCGCGATCGACCTCGAGGATTCCGGCGGCCGGATCGTGCAACACCGAGGACGCCGAGCGATACAGCGCCCCCATTTGCTCGAGAAGCTCGCGCATATGCTGCGCGCCGGCTCCCGAGGCGGATTGATAGGTCATGGCCGTGATCCACTCCACCGCGCCGGCGCGCAGCAGGCCGGCAACCGCCATCAGCATGAGCGACACCGTGCAATTCCCGCCGATGAAATCCTTGACTCCCTGCCGGCGGGCGGCCTCCATCACCGCCAAATTCACCGGATCCAAAACAATCACCGCATTCTCTTTCATGCGCAGCGCGGAAGCTGCGTCGATCCAGTAGCCGTCCCAGCCCGCCGCGCGCAGGCGCGGGTGAATCGCTTCGGTGTAGTCGCCGCCCTGGGTGCTGATGAGCATGGGGAGCTTGGCCAGCGCCGCGATGTCGTTGGCATCCAGAACCGGACCCAGGGAACGCCCGATATCGGGGGCCGCGCCGCCGGCCTTCGAGGTGCTGAAGAACACGGGGCTGACGACATCGAAGTCCTTCTCCGCGAGCATCCTGTCGAGGAGCACCGAACCGACCATGCCGCGCCAACCGATGATGCCGACTTGCTTCATGGCTCAATAATAAACTCATGCGCGGGCGGCCGAAGATTATAGTTCGACCCCATGGCATAGCCGTAGGCTCCACAGTTCGCGATCAGCAAGACGTCCCCCTCGGCGGTCGGCGGCAGCCAGCGATCCGTGCCGAGCTGGTCGGCGGTTTCGCATATCGGCCCCACGATGCTCACCCTGCTGCTCAAGGCCTCATCGAGGCGCGTCAGATTGCGGATGTCGTGATGCGCCCCGTACAGCGCGGGGCGGATCAGCGAGTTCATGCCGGTGGCAATGCCCACATAGTGCACGTCGCCCTTGTCCTTCAGCTGCGTCACCAGCGCCACCAGCACTCCGGCCTTCGCCACCAGCAAGCGTCCGGGTTCCATCCAAAAATCGATGCGCGGAAAGCGCCGCTTCAGCGCGGCAACGCCCCGGTCCAGCGCCTCGAGGTTGATTTCGCTCATGCCAATCTGCTCGGGTACGCCGATCCCGCCGCCCAAGTCCACCACCGAAACATCGGGAAATTTCTGCGCAAGCTCCGCCAGCGCCTCGCCGGTCTCGGTCCAATTGGCGACATCGAGGATACCGCTGCCCGTGTGCGCGTGCAGCCCAATAACGCGTGTGCCTAAGTTACGCGCCACGGCAAGAAGCTCGTCGGCCTGGGAAATCGGAATGCCGAATTTCGAATGAGTCCCCGCGGTACGCACATGTTGGTGATGACCGCGGCCGAAGCCCGGATCGATGCGCAGGAAGATCTCGCGGCCGCGAAACACCTCGGGCCACTGTTTAAGAGGATGCAGATTGTCCAGAGTGACCCGTACGCCCTTGGCCACCCCAAATTCATACTCGCTACGAGGCGCGAAATTCGGCGTGAACAGCACGTCCTCGGGGCTTAAGCCCGGGACATGCGCAAAGCAATGCTCGATCTCGCCCTGCGATACGCATTCCAGCTTGAGGCCCGCGGCGTGAACTCGGCGCAATATCGCCGGATGCCAGTTGGCCTTCATCGCATAGGCCCAGCGCGCGACCGAGCGCACGTGCAGCACCGCGGCGATTGCGGCATCCAGGGTCGCCATGTCGTAGACGAAGGCCGCGGATTCGCGCCGCGCAATGTCGATCAGCGCCGCGCGTTTCGCCGGCGCCTCCCACCAGCCCGCCACTCGCGCGGTCTCAAGCTTGGGCGAGCCGAACAGCTGCAGCCAGGTGGGCCCCAGAACCGTGTCGGAGGCGATGGTCTGGATCAGCCGCTCGTGCAATTGCTTCACCAATCGATCGCCCTGCGCCTCATCGATGACGAAGGTGAAATTCAGATCGTTGGCCGCCTGCGTGACCAGATAGATCTTCTGGTCCTGGAACAATTCGAACGCCGTGCCCAGTTCGTGCAGGATGCCGCGGATGTTGTGGCCGAGAAGGCTTAAAGACGCGCAGGGCCCGAGTATTTCCACCCGGCAGAGCTTCCCCAGCGCCTCGGCTAGGTGCTTCAACGCCGCGGGATCGAGGGTATTGGCGGTAGGGTCCAGGGACACCGTGACATTGGTCTCCGAGGTCGATACCAGATCCACCGACAGGCCATGTTGCTTGAACACCTGGAAGGCGTCCGCCAGAAATCCGACCTGATGCCACATGCCGGGGCTTTCCATGGACACTAAGGTGATGCCTTTCTTGATGGCGATGGATTTGACCTGGCCCGCGCTGCCGGCGACGTTGGCCGATACCACCGTGCCTTCGAGTCCCGGGGCCTGCGTGGCATACACATGCAGCGGTATGTTGTATTGCCGCACCGGCAGCACGCAGCGCGGATGCAAGATTTTGGCGCCGTTGCTGGCGATTTCCTGCGCCTCATCGTAGTGCAGCGCGCGCAGCAAACGCGCCTCGGGCACCACTTTCGGGTTGGCGCTGAACAAACCGGGCACGTCGGTCCAAATCTCCAGGCGTATCGCGTTCAATTTGGCCGCGAAATAAGCGGCTGAGGTGTCGGAGCCGCCGCGGCCCAGCAACACGGTATCCCCGGCCTCATTCGCCGCGATGAATCCCTGCGTGATCACCACCTGATTCAGAGCGCGCCATTGCTCCTGCAGCCGGGCATCCGGGGTGTAATCGCAGGTCGCCGACAACAGGCTCGCCTGCGCGGTGGCACCGTAGCGACGGTCGGCGCGCAACACCCGGCGCGCATCCGCCCACAGCGTGTTCACCCCCTGGGCATTGAGGTAGCCCGAGCCAAGCGTGGTGGCGAGCAGTTCGCCCATGGCCATGACGCGCGCGCGCAGCGCATCGCTTGCGGCGTGGCTCTCGGCCACTACGCAGGTCATCTGCTTGAGTTCGCCCAAGAAGGCTTCGAAGTGCGCATCGGGATCGATGCCTAACTGGCGCGCGAGCTCGCGGTGGGTGGTTTCGATCTCCTTAAGGATGGGCGCGTGAACTCCCATCACCGCTGCCGAGAGCAGCGCTTCCAAGCGGTCGGTGATGCCGGACAGGGCCGAATGCACCACCAGTGGGCGCAGGCCTGAGGCGATGCGCTCGCGCACCACGCCGACGATGTTGCGCCAATTGTCCGCGGTCGACACGCTGGTGCCGCCGAACTTCAGCACCACAAAGGACTGGTTCACGGGAGCGTTAATCGTCTTCGAAAATATCGCGCAACTCTTTTTCCAATTGCCGCTCGGCGAGCACGTCCTCTACCCGGCTCCATGCCGCCTTGCCGCGCTTAGGCGCAGCGACAGCCTTGGGCCGGCGCTCGGTGCGCTCCAACATGGGATCGAATTCCTGGGACTCCTCGGCTTCCCCAAGAAACTCTTCGTCGATGTCGAAATGTTCGTCTTCGCGTGCGCTCATGGGCGAGAAAAGTCCCTGAAATCAATAGGATCGATCAGTCCGGGTGCGTGAAGTTGCGCACTATAGCCGATTCTGCCCGGCATTCAACTGCCGCGAGTAATTTCCGATCGGCAATGCAATGCGTCCGGTGGCCCTAGATTGCAAGGGCCGGGAACTGTAGGGCGCCGGCGCGACGCTGGCCTGCTTAAATAACTTTAATTAAATAAACAATTTAGGAGATGTTTCTCATGGGATTTCGGACGGTCGCCGGCCGTGCCGACAGTACCCCCTGCGCCACGGCGCGGTTCGCCGCCGACAACAGCGCCAGCAGCGATGCCGTGATGATATTCGGGTGGGCGCCGGCCCCGAACAGGGTGCGGCGCGCCCGGGTGGTGATTTCGATGTAGCACACGGCCTGAGCGGCGCTGCCCTGGCCTCGAGAATGCTCTTCGTAGGACAGCACATCGAATGGCAGTCCGATGGCCTTGACCATGGCATCGATGGGTCCGGAGCCCTGCCCCGTCCAAGTCTCGAGCCGGCCGGCATTCTCCACCTGCAGGGACAGCCGCTCGGTGTCCGCGCCGTCCGTGGACGCGGCAAGCTGGTGCGAGCGGTACACGAACGGCGCCCGCGGCGCCAAATACTCGCTGCTGAACAGATCCCATAGCTCTTTTGAACTCAATTCCTTGCCGGTGATATCGGCTGCCGATTGCACCACCTGGCTGAACTCGATTTGCAGGCGCCGCGGCATGACCAATTGGTAGTCCCGCTCCAAGAGGTACGCCACCCCGCCCTTGCCCGACTGGCTGTTCACCCGAATGATGGAATCGTACGAGCGCCCGAGATCCGCCGGATCGACCGGGAGATACGGAACGTCCCACAGTTGGCCCTCAGTGCGCGCGGCCAGGCCTTTCTTGATGGCGTCCTGGTGCGATCCGGAAAAGGCCGTGAACACTAGATCCCCGACGTAGGGATGCCGGGGGT
>Ga0302311_10000903_pt1 | contig 35717 bp, 29 predicted proteins | sample III_Palsa_N1_3_FD_200449 | JGI IMG/M metagenome (GOLD analysis project Ga0302311, IMG submission 200449) | Peat permafrost microbial communities from Stordalen Mire near Abisko, Sweden - III_Palsa_N1_3 | ecosystem: Environmental > Terrestrial > Soil > Palsa > Peat permafrost | place: Sweden... | reverse complement strand
GCAAGGCCAAGATCCAGGTGCTGTCGCCGGTCGACAAGGCGAATGCCTGGACCGCCGGCCGGACCATCGTGCAGATCGTCAACGACGACATGCCGTTCCTGGTCGACAGCGTGACCGCGTGCCTCAATGCGCTGGACCTGGTCGTCCATCTGGTGATCCACCCGGTCGTGCCGACCGTGCGCGCCGCCGGCGGCAAGCTCGTCGCGATCGATGCCGCCAGTCCGGACGCGCTGCGCGAATCGGTCATGCAGATCGAGGTCGCCGGGCGCGCGGACGCGGGCTTGCAGAAAAAGATCGCGAGCGACCTCGAGGCAGTCCTGGGCGACGTGCGCGCGGCCGTGCTCGACTGGGAGACGATGACCAAGAAGGTCGGCCAGATCGCCGATGACATCGGCAACGCCGCCCTGCCCGTCCCGGCATCCGAGGCGGTCGAGGTCTCGGCCTTCCTGACCTGGCTTGCCGATAAGAATTTCACGTTCCTCGGATATCGCGAATACGCCTTCGGCAAGGAGGGTCTGAAGGTCATCCCCGGCGCCGGCCGCGGCGTGCTGCGCGACGACGAGTATCTGGTGTTCGACGGGTTGCGCAATTTCACCACGCTGTCGCCCGACGTGCAGCAGTTCCTGCGCTCGCCGCAGCTGATGCTGATCTCGAAATCGAACCGGCGCTCGACCGTGCATCGTCCGGTCCAGCTCGACACGATCGGCATCAAGACCTTCGACGCTCAGGGCGAGGTCATCGGCCAGAAGCTGCTGGTCGGTCTGTTCACCTCGTCGTCCTATGCCAAGCCGCCCCGCTCGATCCCGGTGCTGCGCCGCAAGGTCCAGCGCACCATCGAACGCTCCGGCTTCGCGCCCGACAGCCACGACGGCAAGGCGCTGCAGCATATCCTGGACACGTTCCCGCGCGACGAACTGTTCCAGACGACCGAGGCCGAGCTGTTTTCGACCGCCGTCGGCATCATGCATCTGCAGGAACGCCAGCGCATCGCCGCCTTCACCCGGCGCGACCCGTTCGAGCGGTTCGTCAGCTGCCTCGTCTATGTGCCGCGCGACCGCTACAACTCCGCCGTCCGCCGCCGCATGTCGGAGATCCTGGAGACCAGTTTCAACGGCAAGCTCGCCTCCGACGCGGTCCAGTTGGACGAGAGCGTGCTGGCGCGCATCCATTTCATCATCAACACTAACCCGGGCCAGGTGCCGGACGTCGATCCGGCGGTGTTGGAAAAGCAGCTGGTCGAGGCCGGCCGCGTCTGGGCCGACAAGCTCGGCGAAGCGCTCGACAACGCCTTCGGCGAGGACGAGGCGCACGACCTGCTGCGCCGCTATGCCGACGCGTTCCCGACCAACTATACCGAACGCTTCAGCGCCGCCTCCGCGGTCGAGGACATCAAGGAGATCGCGACGCTGGAGGCCGGCGCCCCGATCGCGCTCGCCCTCTACCGCACGCCCGAGGCCGGGCCGTCGGAGCTGCGCCTGAAGACCTTCTCGACCGGCAAACCGGTGCCGCTGTCGGACGTGCTGCCCATGCTGGAAAACCTGGGCATGAAAGTCATCACCGAGAATCCGTTCCGGGTGAAGCCGCGCGACGCCGCATCCAAATTCTGGGTGCAGGAATTCGAGCTGGTGACCCGCGGCCAGATGGCGGTCGACCTGGCCGAGGTCGGCCCGCGCTTCGAAGAGGCGTTCCCGGCGGTCTATTCAGGCGCGGTCGAGGATGACGGCTTCAACCGTCTGGTGGCGCTCGCAGGGCTTGCGGCCCGCGAGATCGTCGTCATCCGTACCTATTGCAAGATCCTGCGCCAGGCCGGCTCCGCCTTCAGCCAGGCCTATATGGAAGATACGGTGAGCGCCCATCCGGCGATCACCCACAAGCTGGTCCGCCTGTTCGAGGCGCAGTTCGATCCGGCGGCGAAGGCCAAGACCCGCGACGCCGCCGCCGACAAGATCGCCGGCGAGATCGAGGCGGCGCTGGATCAGGTCTCGAACCTGGACGAAGACCGGATCTTGCGCAGCTTCCTGCTGCTGATCCGCAAGTCGCTCCGCACCAACTTCTATCAGCAGGGCGCCGACGGTCAGCCGAAGCCGTACCTGTCGATCAAGCTCGCCAGCCAGGAAATCGATCTCTTGCCGCAGCCGCGGCCGCTGGTCGAGATCTTCGTCTATAGCCCGCGCATGGAAGGCTGCCATCTGCGCGGCAGCAAGGTCGCGCGCGGCGGCATTCGCTGGTCCGACCGCAAGGAGGATTTCCGTACCGAGATCCTGGGCCTGATGAAGGCGCAGCAGGTCAAGAACTCGGTCATCGTGCCGATGGGCTCCAAGGGCGGCTTCGTCGTCAAGCGTCCGCCGGCGGGCGGCAGCCGCGAGGCGGTGATGGCCGAGGTCGTCGCCTGCTACAAGACGCTGATGTACGGGCTCTTGGACCTCACCGACACGATCGAGGGTGCCGGCATCGTCCCGCCCAAGCTGGTGGTGCGGCGCGACGCCGACGATCCGTATCTGGTCGTGGCGGCCGACAAGGGCACGGCCACCTTCTCCGACATCGCCAACGGCTGCGCCATCGAATATGGCTTCTGGCTGGGTGACGCCTTCGCGTCGGGCGGTTCGATCGGCTATGACCACAAGGCCATGGGCATCACTGCCCGTGGCGCGTGGGAGGCGGTGAAGCGGCATTTCCGCGAGCTCGGCACCGATATCCAGACCCAGGATTTCACCTGCGTCGGTATCGGCGACATGGCGGGCGACGTGTTCGGCAACGGCATGCTGCTGTCCCAGCACACCCAGCTGGTCGCGGCCTTCAACCATATGCATATCTTCATCGACCCGGCGCCGGATGCGGCCAAGAGCTGGGCCGAGCGCAAGCGGCTGTTCGACCTGCCGCGCTCGACCTGGAACGACTATGACCGCAAGCTCCTGTCCAAGGGCGGCGCCATCTTCGAGCGGTCGGCGAAGTCGCTGACGCTGTCGGACGAGGCGAAGGCCCGGCTGGGGCTGAAGTCGGCGACGATCACGCCCAACGACCTGATCCGCGTGCTCTTGAAGCTGCCGGTCGACCTCTTGTGGTTCGGCGGCATCGGCACCTACGTCAAGGCCTCGACCGAAAGCCAGGCCGAGGCCGGCGACCGGGCCAACGACGCGCTCAGAATCGACGGACGCGAGATCGGCGCCAAGGTCGTGGGCGAAGGCGCCAACCTGGCGCTGACCCAGCGCGGCCGCATCGAGTACGCGCTCGCCGGCGGCCGGCTCAACACCGACGCCATCGACAATTCGGCCGGCGTCGATACCTCGGACCATGAGGTCAATATCAAGATCGCGGCCGGCGCCATGCTGGCGTCGGGCAAGCTCAAGCCCGCCCAGCGCAACGCGTTCCTGGCGACCATGACCGACGAGGTCGGCCTGTTGGTGCTGGAGGATAATTACCTGCAGACCCAGGCGCTCTCGATCGCCGAGGCCGAGGCGCCTTCATTGCTCGACGAGCATGCCCGCCTGATGCGGTCGCTGGAGCGTGCCGGCAAGCTCGATCGCGCGATCGAATATCTGCCGGACGACGAGGCACTGACCCAGCGGGCGGCGGCGAAACGCGGGCTGACCCGGCCGGAACTGGCCGTCCTGTTGGCCTATGCCAAGAACGCGATCTATGCCGAGTTGCTGACCACTGACCTGCCCGACGAGCCGGAGTTGGAAGAGGAGCTGCTGGCCTATTTCCCGCGCCAGATGGTCGAGAAATCCAAGGCCGACCTGAAGGCCCATCGCCTGCGGCGCGAGATCGTGGCGACGGTCGTGACCAACGCCATGATCAATCGCTTGGGGCCCAGCTTCGTCAGCGAGATGCAGGCGAAGACCGGGCGTTCGACCGAGGACGTGACGCGCGCCTATCGCATCACCCGCGTCGTGTTCGACCTGCCCAGCCTGTGGCGCTCGATCGAGGTCCTGGACAATATCATCCCGGCCGCGATCCAGACCAAGCTGCTGCTGGCGGTGCGGACCGTCGCCGAGCAGGCGGCGCGCTGGTTCCTGCAGTCGGGCCAGACCCTGAGCGTCACGCCGCGCATCAAGGAGTTCGGCCCCGGCATCAAGGCGCTGTCGGCCAAGCTCGCCAGTCTGCTGCCGGAGACCGAGCGGGCCGCCCATGCCGAGCGCGCCCTGGCCTATGTCGCCCAGGGCGTCTCGGCCGAGCTGGCCGAGCGGGTGGTCGCCCTCGACAGCCTGTCGGCCGCCATGGACATCGTGCGCATCGACGAGGGCACCAAGCTCGACATGGTCGAGATGGGACGCCTCTATTTTGCCACCGGCGCCAAGCTGGGCCTGGGCATCCTGCGCGACAAGGCCCATGCCTTGCCGGCGTCGACGCCCTGGCAGCGCCTCGCGATCGGGGCCCTGGTCGACGATTTCTCCGCCATGCAGCGCGAAATCGTCGGCCGGGTGCTGGCCGTCAACAACGGCCCGGTCGCGGGCCGTCTCGACGCCTGGATCGCCGGCCGCACGGAAGCGATGGCCAAGGTGCAGGAGATGGTGGCCGAGGTCGCGCGCATCTCGCCGCCGGACCTCGCCATGCTGACCGTGGTCGGCCGCCAGCTGCGGGCGCTGACGGTCTGATCGTCCCGAACGGGCAAGGCGCGCGGCGAGCCGAGGCCCGCCGCGCGCCTGACCGCCGATCCAACATGCTGGACTATTGTCGAATTCTATCCGAAACCGGGTAAATCCCCATGTGACGACAACCCCAGAACCTCTATGCTCCGATCCTGTTCATGGTGCGCTATCTCGGTAGGTGCGCCTGCCCAAAACGAACAAGGATGATCGATCATGAATGTTCGCTTGCCCCTTCTCGCCGCCACGCTCGCCCTGCCGCTGTTTACCGGCGGCTGCGCCCCGTCGGGCATGATCATGCTGCCGCCTGCCGTCTGCAATCCGGAGGGTGCGGCCGTCATGTACGGCTTCCCCGACAAGACCGGTGGCGTCGACACGACCCGCTACTCGGAAGCGAACTGCAAGAAATAACCGCGTCCGCCGTGGCAGCGGCCGGCGATCATGGTGTGGAAGACGGCCGGCGGATCGCTCCGCCGGCCGTTGACTATCAAGACTTGTAATTCCTGGTCGAGCCACAACCCAGGAACCATTGCCGCCGCCCCCTCGTTCATGAGTCGCGCTATCCCGGTAGGCACGCCTGCCACGCCACAAAAAGGGTGACCCTCATGAACGTTCGTCTTCCCCTCATCGCCGCCACGCTGATGCTGCCGCTCCTGACCGGCGCCTGCTCCGGCGGCGTGGCTTTGCCGCCCGACACCTGCGATCCGGGTGGTTCGGCCGTGGTCTACGCCCTGCCGAACGCGGCGGGTCAGATCGACATGAGCCGCTATTCCACGGCCAATTGCCGCAAGTCATAAGATCGGCGACGCGGCGTGATCGTCAGTTCATAGCCGCGTCGTAATCCTGCTTCCATTTCCCGGACGCGATCGCCTGCCACATCCAGCCATCGACGACCGCGTGCAGCTCCTTGTCCTTGCGCATCAGATAGCCGTCGTCGAAATGGGTGAAGGGCGCTGCGACCGCGGCGGGGCAGAGCACGCCCGGATGCAGCTTGGTCTGCAGATCGACCTCGACCCCGTCGGTCACCATCACGTCGGCCTGGTTCGTGACCAGCTGCTCGAAGATGGTCTTGTTGTCGGGCCAGACCACGATCTGCGCCTTGGTGAAATGCTCATGGGCGAACTTGTCATTCGTCCCGCCCGGGTTGATCACGGCCCGCGTCGCCGGCACGTCGATCGCCTCCAGGCTCGTATATTTATCCTTGTCGGCGCAGCGCACGATCGGACGCTTGCCGTCGCTGACGTTCGGGATCGAGAAATCGCCGACCGCGGCGCGATCCGGATTGACCGTGATGCCGCCCAGCGCAATGTCAAACTTCCCGGCCTTGAAATCGTCGAGCATGGTCTTCCAGGTCGTCGGCACGAATTCGGGCCGAACGCCGAGCGTGGCCGCCAGATCCTTGGCCATTTCGATATCGGCGCCGGTGAGCGTGCCGTCGGCGGTCTTGAAGCTGAACGGCTTATAATCCCCGGTCGTGCCGATCCTGAGCACGCCCGCCTTCTGGATCTGCTTCAGCACGCTCTCGTCCGCCGGCTTCTTGCCGACGCCGTTCGCGGCCAGCACCGCCGCCAACATCATGCCCGCCAATGCCATTTTCATGATCTTCCCCCGATGTGCTCCGGTTCGCGCGCGAGCCTAGCATGAAAAGGAAAACGCGCGGGAGCCCTTGACCTTGCCATGATGGGAAGCCCCATGTTGCGCACTGAAGGAGAGTTCAGATGCAGCTGTTCACCGTCACCGGCATGGCCTGCGGCCATTGTGCGCACACCGTCACTGCCGCCATCGTGGCCCGCGATGCGGATGCCGCCGTGCGCGTCGATCTCGCCACCGGAAAGGTCGAGGTTGAGAGCGATGCCCCTCGCGCCGAATTGATCGCCGCCATCACGGACGAGGGCTACTCGGTCGTGCCGTGATCGCCGGATCCGTTCCGCAGACAAGCCGGTGCCGAATCGGCTATATCGGCGACGATACGCCCGGAGCCTATAGGAATACAAAACCACCGGTAAATATTATCGCGCCGCACAATTTCAGAGTTTCGATAATTCTGGAAAGAACTTCCGAGAATTTGTCGAAACGGGCCGTAGCCGGCACGCATCTGGATACCGCCATCTGCGTTTAGCAGAAATGTTTCTATTCACCACATCTTTAAATAAAAAATTACTTTAATTTAACAACAGATAATGACGAATATTATTAAGGGTTTGGAAAGCATCCAGGCGATCAACTGAAATCCTGCATTTCCAGGAGTGCCGGGATTATGATGAAACTCATCAACTTAAAGATGTTTCACAAACTGATGATCCCGACCGGCATCCTGACGCTGGTGACGATCGCGATCGTCTGGCAGGCAAGCGATGGCATCGACACCGTGGGCACGAGTTTGCGGCAGATCGTCAGCAGCGGTGCCCCGCAGCAGGCGGCGGCCTTGCGCCTGACCCACAGCGTCACCGAGGCAGCGGTCGCCGAGAAGAACGCGATCATCGCCGCCAATGCGGCCGAGGCGCAGAAGTATCAAGGCAACTACGAAGCGGCCATCAGCGAGGCCTTGTCACAGGCCGACCAACTGATCGGCCTGTCGGCGACGCCGGAACGCCGGGCGCAGAACGAGAGCCTGAAGCAGAAAATCCAGACCTACGCCGCCGCGGCGGCCGCCAATGTCGCGCGTAGCGTCAAGGGCGACAAGGATGCGGCGATCGCGGCATCGGTCGGAGAGCTGCGCACGCTCCGCGCCGCCGTCACGGTCGAGACGACCGAGCGGGTCGAGACCAGCGCGCGCAATCTGCAGGCCGAAGCGGACCGGGCGACGCGGATCCAGCACGAAACCGTGACGGCGCTCGTCACCACGGCCGCCATCGGCCTTTCGATTGCGCTCGCGCTCTTGATCTCGATCATTCTGTTCCTGGTGGTGCGCCCCCTGGCCGGTGCCACCTTGGCGGTCGACCGGCTGGCCGCCGGCGATCTCGCCATCGACATCCAGGGCGCCGAGCGGTTGGACGAGGTCGGTCGCCTGGCGCGGGGTTTGCGCATCTTTCGCGACAAGCTGCAGGACGTGCGCCGCCTGGAGGCCGAACAGGTCGAGTTGAAACGCATCGCCGCCGAGGCACAGAAGGCGATGTTGAACCGCATGGCCGATGATTTCGAGCGCAGCGTCAAAGGCGTGGTCGATGCCGTCGCCTCGTCCGCGACCGAATTGCGGACGGCGGCGGAATCCATGTCGAGCATTGCCGACGAGACGACCAGCCAGAGCGCTGCCGTGGCGGCCGCGGTCGAGGAAACCTCGGCCAACGTGCAGACGGTTGCCGCCGCGTCCGAGGAGCTGGCCGCATCGATCACCGAGATCAGCCGCCAGGTCTCCGCCTCATCGCGGATCGCAAGCCAGGCCGTCGGGCAGGCCGATCAGACCGGTTTGACCGTGCGCGAACTGGCGACGGCCGCGGACAAGATCGGCGAGGTCGTGCGCATGATCCATTCGATTGCCACCCAGACCAATCTCTTGGCCTTGAACGCGACCATCGAGGCCGCCCGCGCCGGCGATGCCGGTAAGGGCTTCGCCGTCGTGGCGTCCGAGGTGAAGGTGCTGGCCAACCAGACGGCGCAGGCGACCCAGGACATTCAGAACCAGGTCGAGGGCATCCAGGGCGCCACCGCCCGCACCGTCGACGAGATCGGCGCGATCGGCGGCACGATCCAGCAGATCAGCGAGTTCAGCACGGCGATCGCCGCCGCGATCGAGGAACAGGGCGCCGCGACCGGCGAGATCACCCGCAACGTCCAGCAGGCCGCGAGCGGCACCCAGGAGGTGGCGGTCAATATCGCCAATGTCTCGATGGCCGCCAATGAAACCGGCGCCGCCGCCACCCAGGTGCGCGGGTCCGCGATCGAACTCTCGCAGCAGGCCGAGCGGCTGCGCACGGAGGTCGCGACCTTCATCGGCGCGGTCAGAGCGGCCTAGTTTCCCTCGACGACCGACCCGTCGCCCCTATCATAGCCATGCTCGGCCCGGACCTGGGCCAGCACGGCATTCAGCCGTTCGATCGTGGCGTCGGGAACCGCAAGATTGCACGCGAGCCCGAGTTCGACCGAGCGGAATTCCAGCACCGTCTCGACCTTGCCGGCCGCCTCGCCGCCCATCTGCAGCGGCGTATAGACGCTGGTGGCCCAGAGGTCGATGCGCCCGGACTCGAGGCCGGTGATGTTCAGCTCGTTCCGGCCCACCGGCGCCAGCACGAAATTGCGCTGGCGCAGATAGGCCTCGCGCACATCGCCCTGATAGACGCCGATCGTATAGGGGCGGGCGTCGTCGAGCCGGGAGAGATGGATATGGCGCGATTTCAAAGCCACCAGCGCCCAATTGTTGAAAATCATCGGCGCCACCCATTTGAACAGCGGCAGCCGGTCGGGCGTCATGGTCGTGGAAAAGACGCAAGTGTCGGGGCTAGCAAGCGCGCCCTCATAGGCGCGTTTCCACGGCAGCAGGTCGAAACTCGCGTCGATCTCCGCACGGGCGGCGACCTCGCGCATCAGGTCGACCATGATGCCCTTGATGGCACCATCCTCGACATAGCTGAAGCGGCCGCTGTCCTCGGTCAGCAGATGCAATGTCTCGGCCTGCGCCGGAGCCGAGATCGAAAGACTCAGCGCAATAATCGTTCCGATACCGCAACGACCTCCGCGCATACTGGCCTTCCTATTCGACGTCGTTGGCGAGACGCGCCTTGTGGCCCAGATAGCCGCCATGATGGCGCAGGCCATAGTCGCGGCGGGTAACGCCCTTCAGCTCCATCAGGGTCAGCGCCAGCGCATCGCCGATCGCCGACATCGCCGCCATGCTGGCCGAGGGCGTCATTCCCAGCGGACACGGCTCTTCGATCACGCCCATATCGAGGACAACGTCGGACAGGCGCCGCAGTTCACTTTCGGGGTGGGAGGTGATGCAGATCACCTGGGCCTGGGTCAGGTGGCGCGACAGCTCGATCAGCTCGACGATCTCGAGCGTCTTGCCGCTGGTCGAGAAGGCCACGATGCAGTCGCCGGCCGCGATCAGGCCCAGATCGCCATGCGCCGCCTCGGCCGGGTGGATGAACACGGCCGGCGTGCCGGTCGAACTCAAGGTCGCGGCGAATTTCCGCGCCAGGAACCCGGCCTTGCCCATGCCGGTGGTGACCACCTTGCCCTTGCAGGAGCGCAACGCGCCGATCGCCGCCTCGTACGTGGCATCGACCCGGATCGCCCGGATCGCGGCCGCTTCCCGCTCCAGCACATGGCGGACCTTGGCCTGAACGTCGAACGTGCTCATGGTAGCGAAATCCCTTAGTGGCGGAAGTGGCGCAGGCCGGTGAAGACCATGGCCAGGCCCTTGTCGTCGGCCGCAGCGATCACTTCCGGGTCGCGCTTGGAGCCGCCCGGCTGGATGATCGCCGTGGCACCCGCCTCGGCCGCCGCCAGCAAGCCGTCGGCGAACGGGAAGAAGGCGTCTGAGGCCACGACCGAGCCGATCGCCGGGCTCTTGGCAGTCTTATCGCCGCCGGCCGCCGCCACGCCGGCTTCGCCCGCCTTCCAGGCCGCGATGCGGCTGCTGTCGACCCGGCTCATCTGGCCGGCGCCGATGCCGACCGTGGCACCGCCCTTGGCATAGACGATCGCGTTCGACTTCACATGCTTGGCGACGCGGAAGGCGAACAGCAGATCCGCCATCTCGGCCGCGGTCGGCGCGCGCCTGGTCACGACCTGCAGGCTCGCTTCGGTGACCCGGCCCGCATCGCGGTTCTGCATCAGGAAGCCGCCCGAGAGCGACTTGAAGGTCATGCCCGCGGCAGCCGGATCGGGCATGCCGCCGGTCGCCAGCAGGCGCAGTTGGGTCTTGCGCGCCAGGATCTCGCGCGCCGCATCGTCGATCTCGGGCGCGATGATGACTTCGGCGAACAAGGACGCCACCGCCTCGGCGGTTGCGGCGTCCAAGGGACGGTTCAAGGCGATGATGCCGCCGAACGCACTGACCGGGTCGCAGGCGAGCGCCTTGCGATAGGCCTCGATCAGGCTCGACCCCATGGCGACGCCGCAGGGATTGGCATGCTTGATGATCGCCACGGCCGGCTCGGAAAACTCGGCGACGGCCTCGAACGCGGCATCCGTGTCGTTCAGGTTGTTGTAGCTCAGCTCCTTGCCCTGGACCTGGGTCGCCGTCGCCACACCCGGACGATTATCCTTGGCGATGGCGTAGAAGGCCGCTTCCTGATGCGGGTTCTCGCCATAGCGCAGCAACTGCTTCAGCTCGCCGGCGATGGTCAGCGTCGAGGGGAAGGTCTCGGCCCGGTCGGCCGCCATCCAGGCAGCGATGGCGGAATCGTACGCCGACGTGCGCGCATAGGCCATGCCGGCCAGCTTGCGCCGGGTCTGCAGCGTGGTGGCGCCGTCATTGGCGGCCATGTCGGCCAGCACCAGCTCATAGTCGCCCGGGTCGGTGACCACCGTCACGAAATCATGGTTCTTGGCTGCACCCCGGACCAGGGACGGGCCGCCGATGTCGATCTTCTCGATGCAATCTTCCCAGCCGGCACCGCTCGCGACCGTCGCCTCGAACGGATAGAGATTGACCACGACCAGATCGATCTCGCCGATGTCGTGCTTGGCGAGCGCATCCAGATGGGTCGCGAGATCGCGCCGCGCCAGGATGCCGCCATGGATCGCCGGGTGCAGCGTCTTGACGCGACCGTCGAGCATTTCCGGGAAGCCGGTGACGCTGGCGACGTCGGTGACGGCGAGGCCGGCATCCGACAGCGCCTTGGACGAACCGCCGGTCGAGATCAGCATGACCCCGCGTTCCGCCAGCGCCCGCGCGAAGGGCAGCAGGCCGGTCTTGTCGTAAACGGAGATCAGCGCCCGACGGATCGGACGATCGAATGAACTGGGCATGGGCTGGCGTCCGGGGTTTTGTTACCAAACGAAGGCCGGACCATAGGGCGGCGGGCGCGCCCGATCAAGCGCAGCCAGGGCCGATCAGAGCTGGGGTGCAACCGCCGTATTGCGGCGGCCAAGTTCCCACAGCAGCAGGCCCACGACCAGAAACGCCAGCGCCACCGCCACCCACGACCATTCCAGGCCCAGCACGGCAAGGGCGATCAGCGCCAGATTGGCGCCCAGGATGCGCAGCACGACCCCGCCATGGTCGAGGCCCGCCTGCACGGCACGTTGATAGAAATGCTCGCGGTGTGCGTGCCAGATCTTTTCGAATCGGGCGGCCCGACGCAGCAGCGTCAGGGTCGCGTCGACCAGATAATAGAGCGGCAGGATCAGCGCCGGCGCCCAATGGCCCTCGCCCGCCATGCCGAGCAGCAGCCAGCCGGTCAGATATCCCAGCGGGATCGAGCCGACATCGCCCAGGAACAGCTTGGCCGGCGCCCAGTTCCAGGCGAGGAAGCCCAGAGCCACCGCCCCCAGCGACAGGCCCAGCGGCAGCACGCCGCCGTTCGGATCCAAGGACAGGAACGCCACCAGCGCCGCGCCGAAGCCGATCGCCGCGGTCTGGCCACCGGTGATGCCGTCGATGCCGTCCATGAAATTGTAGAGATTGACGAACCAGAGCCACAGGAACGCGGTCAACGCGTAATCAAGTACCGGCGGCAGCAGATCCTGAAACACATGGCCGGCGCCGGGGACGAAGAATAGCCCGACCAGGATCGCCAGGAACTGCGCACCGAAACGCTGCAGCACCGGCAGCCCGCCGCGATCGTCGCGCCAGCACAGGAACGCGAGCGCCAAACCCACGGCGACCACCGCCAGCGTCGCCATCGGCGCCATGCCCAGCACCGCGATCACGATCCAGGCGATCGCCAGCACCGGGACCAGTGCCAACCCGCCGCCGCGCGGCGTCGGCGCCGTGTGGCTGGAGCGGTGATTGGGCTCGTCCAGGATCTGCCGACGCCGCAGCCACCACAGCACCCCGCCGGTCGCGGCCAGGCTGACGACGAAACACAACAGCACCAGCTCAGCGACCAGAGAGAAGGACATGCAAAAATTCCAAAGATTTAACTCGTCATCCCCGGGCTTGACCCGGGGATCCACGTGGTACGGCCACACGAAACAGGCGCAGAAATCAGTGCCGAGCGGAAACGCGCGGATGCCCGGGTCAAGCCCGGGCATGACGAATTTTTATCGAGATCCGGTCAATTGGGAAAACCGGTTTTGAACAAGAACGGCCCCGCCGGGGAGACGGGGCCGCTCGAAGGGTCTTATCGCCAGCCTTAAGCGGTCTTGACCAGGCGTCCGGCGAAGAAGCCGTCGATGCCGTCATATTCGGCCAGGTGACACGGCAGCGTGCGCACGTCGCCGTCGCGGGTCAGGATCTCGCCGAGGCCGCCGATCTCGTCCGCCGTTACCGGCTTGCGCTCGACGCCCAGGCCCTTGGCCAGCAGCTTCTCGATCTGCATCGGGCCTTCTTCCGGCTCGAGCGAGCAGGTGCAATAGACCAGCATGCCGCCGGGCTCCAGCATCTCCACCGCGGAGGTCAGGAGCCGCTCCTGCACGGCGGCGAGACGGGTCACGTCGTCCGGCGTCTTCAGATGCGGCACGTCCGGATGGCGGCGGATGGCGCCGGTCGCGGTGCAGGGCGCATCCAGCAGCACGCCCCAGACCTTTTCCGAGGGGCGCCAGGTGACGGCATCGGCGCTGAAAGTATCGACCTTGAGCGACAGGCGGGCGAGGTTGCTGACCATCCGCTCCAAACGGCGCGGCGAACGGTCGATCGCGGTGACCTGCGCCCCGCCGGCAACCAGCTGAGCGGTCTTGCCGCCGGGAGCCGCGCACAGATCGACCATGGTGCGGCCGGCGACGTCGCCGAACAGCTTGGCCGGGATCGCGGCAGCGGCATCCTGGACCCACCAGGCGCCTTCGCTATAGCCGGGCAGATTGGCGATGGCACCGCCGGCGGCGCGGCGCAACGTGCCGCTGGGCAGCAGCGTCGCTTCCAGCCGCTCGGCCCAGCCGGACCGGTCGAGCCGGGCGGTGATGTCGAGCGGCGCCTCGCGCAGATGCACTTCGGCGATCCTGCGGGCGACGTCCTCGCCATAGGCGTCGGACCAGGCCTGCCACAGCCATTTCGGCGTGTTGAGGCGCGGGGCATCCTGCAGCGTGACCAGGCCCGGACCATCCTGCGACAGGCGGCGCAGCACGGCATTGACCAGGCCCTTGTGCGTCATGAAGCCGCGCGCATCCGCCAGATCGACCGTGGTCGCGACCGCGGCATGGGCCGGCGTGCGCAGGAACAGCAGTTGGGCGATGCCCAGCCGCAGCATGTCGTGCACCTGGGCGGCGCGCGGCGGCAGCGGGGTCGCCAGGCAATGGCTGATGAGCGCGTCGATCTGGCCGAGGCGGCGCAGGACCGTCGCAACCAGAAGGCGTGCGAATGCCCGATCACGGACGGACAGGCTGGGAAGATCCGGAGCCTCGTCGATCGCATCATCGAGCGGGCGGCGCCGCCGCAAAACGGAGCCGAGCAGATCCACGGCGACGCCGCGGGCTGTGGGAACGGGTGTGGAGGTCAGCAAAGTACTATCTGCCATCTTATCCTGAACGCGCCAAATCATGTGGCAAACACCCATAGCGGGCAATCGTTCCGCCAAGGCGTGCAAATTGGTGTCTGCTCATAAGCGAGGAACGCAGCGGGTGAAAATCTGCCCGCAATGATGCCTAGCCATTGCCCAGGCCGCAAACCGAATTCGTCTCGCAATGGTTGCATCTCTTAGTAATTGAGCCGGCCGGGCCGGCACGCGGACGGTCGTTCTAGCCCCTTGGCGGGACGGTAGGATGAGACATATATGGAGCATGACCGAAGATACCAAGCACCAGACCTCTGACAATGTGACGAAGCTGCCCGTCGCATCGCCGAAATTGCCCAAGGAAACCGCCGATAAGACGCCAGTCGCCGAGATCGGCGGCCCCAGCGGCCCGGAACCGACCCGCTACGGCGATTGGGAACGGGGCGGCCGCTGCAGCGACTTTTGAGCGCACTCACGACGGTGCGACGGCGCTAGGCGAAACATATCAGCTCTGCACTATCCACATACTGTTGGACGCGACGGGAATCCTTGCCCGCGCCACGCCGTCGGCCTATCAAGCGCGACATCACCCGTTGCGGAGCCCCGATGCGCGTCCTTTTCGACGACGAAATCTTTTCGACTCAGTTCGAAGGCGGCGTCTCGCGCTATTTTACCCAATTGGTCGAAGGGCTGCCTGCGACCGGCGTCACCCCGCTGCTGCCGTTCCGGCTGACCTGCAATCGGCATCTGGCCCAGTCCCCGGCCTTTCCCGGCTGGCGCGTGCCGCGTTTCACCGGCTCGCGCTCGGTGCTGCGCGCGCTCAACCGGCGCGGTAGCCTGGCCGCGCTCGATCGCGGCGCCTACGACCTCTGGCATGCGACCTGGTACGATGGCGAGGCGGTCGCCCGCGCGCGCAGCCGATCCAGGAAGCCGATCGTCACCACGGTCTATGACATGATTCCGGAAGTGATGCCGGAGGCGATCACGGCCGGCATCGGCAACCCCCACGCGGGCAAGTTGGCGATGGTCGAGGCTGCCGACGCGGTCGTCGCGATCTCGGCCGCGACCAAGGCCGACCTGATCCGATTCACCGCAACGCCGGCCGATCACATTCGCGTGATCCATCTGGGCGTCGGCGACGGCATGCTGTGGCGCCCCGACGGCGCTCGCCCCCCCGGCCTGCCCGACCGGTTCGTCCTGTTCGTCGGCAGGCGCGGCGGCTACAAGAATTTCGCCGGCGTCGCCCCGGCGCTCGCGGCGTTGCTGCGGGATCAGGGCGACTTGCATCTGGTCTGCATCGGGGGCGGTTCCTTGGCCCAGGACGAGATCGCCCCGTTCGGTGCCGCCTCATCCCGCGTGCAGCAGCTGCAGGCCGACGATGCCACCCTTGCCTGGTGCTACGCTCATGCCGCGGCGTTCCTGTTCCCCTCGCGCTACGAGGGCTTCGGCCTGCCGATTCTGGAGGCGTTCCTGAACCGCTGCCCGACCGTCCTGGCCGAGCGCAGCTGCTTTCCTGAGATCGGCGGCGAGGCGGCACTCTATTTCGACCCGGACCGGCCGGACCAGCTGGTCGATCAATTGGGCCGGCTGATCGGCGACCCAGCGCTCCGGCTTCGTCTGGGCGAGGCCGGGGCGCTCCGTGCCCGCGATTTCACCTGGGCGAAGACGGCCGCGGCCCATGCCACGCTCTATCGCGAGCTCGCTTGATGAGCCAGCCCCACGCCAAGCAGCGCAACCGGCGCATGATGCTGTCGATGCTCGCGGGTTTTCCGGTCCGGGCCCTGCAGATCGTCAGCGGCATCCTGATCGTGCCGCTCGCCTACCGCTATCTTGGGGCCGAGCGCTTTGGGCTCTGGTCGGCGGTGACCGCGCTGGGCGCCATGCTGACGCTTGCCGATTTCGGCATCGGCAACGGGTTGATCACCACCATCTCGGCCGCGACCGGGCGCGAGGAGCCGGAGCGGATCCGGCGCGCAATCTCGACCGCGATCCTGATCGTGGGCGCGATCGCGGCCGTGCTGCTGATCGGCCTTGGTGGCCTGATAGCCCTCGGCGACTGGGCCGGCTGGCTGAATGTCGCCGGCACCGGGGCTGCAGCCGACGCCCGGCCGGCAGGCGCGGTCTGCGTGCTGATGGCCCTGCTGGTGCTGCCGGTCAGCCTCGCCGCCAAGATCCGCACCGGCTTGCAGGAGGCGTTCCGCAACAGCGCCTGGGACGCCGCCGGTGTCATCCTGACGCTCAGTCTCTTCGTGCTCGCGATCCGGCTCGACCTGGGTATGGCCGGCCTGGCCGTGGCGCTGGGCACCGGTCCACTGCTGGCGGCACTGTGCAACGGCATCGGGCTCTGGCAACGGCCGAGCCTGCGCCCCCGCTGGGCGTCGGTCGATTTCGACGGCTTCCGGCCGGTCGCGCGCCTGGGCCTGCTCTATTTCGCCCTCGCCTGTTCCGCGGCGCTGGCGACCGCGGCCGACAATCTGATCGCGATCAAACTCCTGGGCCCGGAAAGCGCCGGCTCAGTCGGCATCGCCGGCAAGATCTTCGGGGCGGCCCAGGCGGTGGTGATCGTGGCGCTGCTGCCTCTCTGGCCGGCATTCGGCGAGGCGCTGGCCCGTGGTGACCATCGCTGGGCGCGGCGTGCGCTCTGGCGCAGCGTCGCCATGGCATTTGGCCTCAGCCTCATCGGCGCCGGCATCCTGCTCGCCATCACCAACGACGTCATCGGCCTGTGGCTGGGTCATGACACCAGGCTGCCGCTCGACTTGCTGGTCGCCAACGCAGCGTGGCTGGTGCTGCAAAGCACCGGGAACGTCTTCGGCATGCTGCTGAACGGCGCCGGCGTGATCCGTTTCCAGATCATGACCTCGGTCAGTTACGCGGTGATCGCGGTCGCGCTCAAATTCCTGCTGGCCGATCGGTTGGGCATGGCCGGCATCGTCTGGGGCACCGTCGCCAGCTACGGCCTCGTGGCGCTGCCGCTTTACGTCCGCTACGCGCGGCGGCATCTGGATCGGGTGGCCGCCGCGGCGTGACGCCGCGGCGTCACGTGCCGCCGGCTACCTGTTCATCCGGTTCTCGACCAGGCCATCGACCACGCCGGGATCGGCAAGGGTCGAGGTGTCGCCCAGCGCCCCCTGCTCGTTGGCGGCGATCTTGCGCAGGATACGGCGCATGATCTTGCCGGAGCGGGTCTTGGGCAGGCCCGGCGCCCATTGGATCAGGTCCGGCGAGGCGATCGGGCCGATCTCGCGCCGGACCCAGGCGACCAGTTCCTTGCGCAGCTCTTCACTGGGCTCGATCCCGGCCATGAGCGTGACATAGGCATAGATGCCCTGGCCCTTGACGTCGTGCGGATAGCCCACGACGGCGGCCTCGGCGACCTTGGCATGGGCAACGAGCGCGCTTTCGATCTCGGCGGTGCCCAGACGATGGCCCGCGACATTGATCACGTCATCGACGCGGCCGGTGATCCAGTAATAGCCGTCCTCGTCGCGCCGGCAACCGTCGCCGGTGAAATAGCGGCCCGGATACATCGAGAAATAGGTCTCGATGAAGCGCGGATGGTCGCCGAAGATCGTGCGCATCTGGCCGGGCCAGCTGTCCTCGATGCAGAGATTGCCCTCGGTCGCCCCGTCGAGCGGCTTGCCCTCGGCATCGACGATCAGCGGCTTCACGCCGAAAAACGGCTTGGTCGCCGAGCCGGGTTTGGCGGCGGTCGCACCCGGCAGCGGCGAGATCAGGATGCCGCCGGTCTCGGTCTGCCACCAGGTATCGACGATCGGGCAGGCGCCATTGCCGACATGCTCGTGGTACCACAGCCAGGCTTCGGGATTGATCGGCTCGCCGACCGAACCCAGCACGCGCAGCGACTTGCGGCTGGTGCGCTTCAACGGCTCCAGCCCCTCGCGCATCAGCGCGCGGATCGCGGTCGGTGCGGTATAGAAGATCGAGACCTGATGCTTGTCGATCACCTGCCAGAAGCGGGCCGCGTCCGGATAGTTCGGCACGCCTTCAAACATCAGGGTCGTGGCGCCGTTGGCGAGCGGGCCATAGAGGATATAGCTGTGGCCGGTGACCCAGCCCACGTCGGCCGTGCACCAATAGATCTCGCCATCGCGATAATCGAACACTTCGCGATGGGTGAGCGCCGCATAGACCAGATAGCCGCCGGTCGTGTGCAGCACGCCCTTGGGCTTGCCGGTCGAGCCCGAGGTGTAAAGGATGAACAGCGGGTCTTCGGCATTCATCGGCTCCGGCGGGCAATCGGCAGACGCCGTGGCGATCGCCTCGTGGTACCAGATGTCGCGGGCCGCATCCCATTCGACCTTGCCGCCGGTATGGCGCACGACCAGCACGGTCGAAACCTCGGGGCAGGCCTTCAGCGCCACGTCGGCATTGGCCTTCAACGGCACCTTGCGGCCGCCGCGCATGCCCTCGTCGGCCGTGATCAGCACGGTCGAACTCGCATCCTGGATGCGGCCGGTCAGGCTGTCGGGCGAGAAGCCGCCGAACACGACGGAATGAATGGCGCCGACCCGGGCGCAGGCCAGCATGGCATAGGCGGCCTCCGGGATCATCGGCAGATAGATCGTGACCCGGTCGCCCTTCTTCACGCCGCGGCTCTTCAGCACGTTCGCGAATTTGGCGACCTGTTCATGCAGCTCGCGATAGGTGATCGAGCGTGAAACACCCGGATCGTCGCCTTCCCAGATGATCGCGACCTGGTCGGCGCGCGTCGCCAGATGGCGGTCGATGCAATTGGCGGACGCGTTCAAGACGCCGTCCTCGAACCATTTGATCGAGACGTCGCCCTGGAAACTGGTGTTTTTCACCTTGGTGAACGGCTTGATCCAGTCGACGATCTTGCCCTGCTCGGCCCAGAATGCATCGGGATCCTCGACCGAACGGCGATAGAGCCGGTCATAGGCCGCCGCGTCGGTTGTCTTGGGACCGGCGAAACCTTGCGGCACGGGAAACAAGCTCTGGTCGGACATGGTAGGCTACCTTCCTCCTGGTACTCTTGGCGCGGCCTTTTCCAGGCTCGCTGCGTCAGTTCGCACAGTCGCCCCCGTTGTGCGCGGCGGAGTATCGGGAGATTTCATCCGCGAAACAAGATGTCCCGCCACACATCCCGCGCTTTCCCATCATGAATGATTTCGGAGTTCCGACATGCTGCTGCAACACGCCACCTGGATCGAGGCCGAGGCCTATCTGAAGCGCTCGACCGGCATCATCATGCCGATCGGATCGACCGAGCAGCATGGGCCGAACGGTCTGATCGGCACCGACGCGCTCTGCGCCGAAGTGATCGCCAAGGGCGTGGGCGAGGCGGCCGATGCCTTCGTCGGCCCGACCATCGGCGTCGGCATGGCCGTGCATCACATGGGCTTCGCCGGCTCGATGACGCTCCGGCCCTCGACCCTGATCCAGGTCATCCACGATTATGTGATGTCGCTCGCCCATCACGGCTTCCGTCAGTTCTTCTTCCTCAACGGCCATGGCGGCAACATCGCGACGGTCAACGCCGCCTTCTACGAGGTCTATGCCGCGGCCGAGGGTGCCTTGGCCAAGGCCGGCGTCGACCAGCCCTTGCGCTGCAAGCTGGTCAATTGGTGGGACAGCCCGCAGGTGGGTGCCGTCGCCCGCGACCTGTTCGGTGCCGACGAGGGCAGCCACGCGACCGCATCGGAAGTTGCCGTTACCCAATGGGCGTTTCCGGACACGATCAAGCAGGCCGTGCTCGACCCGCCGCGGGCACCCTCGGGCCGATTCTACGGCCCGGCCGACTTCCGCCGCCGCTATCCCGACGGCCGCATCGGCTCCAACCCGGGCCTGGCCTCGCCGGAAAAGGGCAAACAGCTCTATGACGCCGCCGTTCCGGATCTGGCGCGCTTCTATCGGGAATTCGTCGCGGGGGAGTGACTTGAAAGAGCGTCACCCCGGGGCGCGGCCTGGGGTGACGACTTTAACGAAATTCATGAAAGCCCCTGCCCGTCGCCCGGCTTGAGGATGTCGGTATCGAACACGAGCTGCTCGTCCACCATCGAACGCTGCAGGATCCAGGCCTCGGCCTCGGGTCGCGACGCAAAATCGCCCAGCACCGTGTCGCTGGCGTCGGAACCGGTGGCACGCACGCCGAACCTGCCGTTGGCAAGCGCGACGACCTGCAAGGTCACTTCTTTGGCTTCGAGCATCTGGCAGACTCCCTACGGGTGGCGCGTCTTTCCTCAACCCGCTGTCCGGAGGCGGGTTCCACCGCTGAGAGCGATCGATCCGAGGCGTGCCTAAGGAGCGGTCGCGGGCTGCCCGCCCGCTACGCCCGCCGCTCAGGCGATGCCCTGACCGTCGCCGGGGCGGATGATGCCGGTGCCATAAGCGATCTCGTCGCCGGCCATCGAACGCTGCAGGATCCAGGCCTCGGCCTCGGAACGGGAGTCGAATTCGCCAAGCCGCTGGTTGAGCGCGTTGCTGCAAATCCGGCTTACCGCAAACCGGCCGCTCGCCAAAGGCGTAACGACCATCGTCACTTCACTAGGCTCGAACATCACGGGGCCTCCCTGATGGCTATCGAGACTTTGAATGGGGACAGCAGGCAACGACATCATAGCACGCCGCGGCCGGAGCGGGCGATGCATCCTGGTCTAGATCGGACGCCGCGCGATGATCATGGTCGAGGGCGCCGGGCGGGTGCTGACCCGCTCGGTCGAGACCTGGACGAAGCCCGCCGCCGTCAGCGCCTGGCGCAGCTTGGCCGGGCTGAGCCTGCCCGCGGACGCCTCGGTGCCGTGGATGGCGAACAGCACCCGGCCGCCCGGCCGCAGCAACCGGCGGACCACGGCCAGATCGCCCATCAGATTGGGCCAATATTGCACGCTGTCGATCGCCAGGATCGCGTCGAAGCTGCGTTCGGCGAACGGGGCGGCATCGATGCTGGCCAGGCGCAGATCGACGGCGCCGCCCTGGATCGCCGGACGATTGCGCTGTTCGGCCATCGCCAGCATCAGCGGCGAATGGTCGATGCCGGTCAGCTTGCCGATGTCGCGCATGCCCGACAGCCGCCGCAGCCCCTCGCCCGGCCCGAAGCCGATCTCCAGCACCCGGTCGCCCGGGAACGGCACCAGCGCGTCGATCGCAGCGGCGTTCAGGTCGGCGTTGCGCCAGCGCATGTAAAGGCCGACCGCCCAGCCGATGAAGCCGGACGGACGCCCGGGCTGACTATGTCGGCCGCTCTCGTCCACACTCACAGGTGCCATCCGAACGCGTTTCTCGTGGAAATCCACGCGATGATCAGGCGGAAATCCCCGCCATGGCACAGAGCATCGCCCATTCGCTGTCGCGTACGGGTGCCACCGACAGGCGCGACTGCCGGATCAGGGCGAAATCGACCAGTCGCGGGTCGGCCTTGATCTGGGCCAGCGTCACCGGCGTCACGACCGACATCACCGGCTTGACGTCGACCATGTCGAAGCGCCCGGTCTCGTCGCTCGGATCCGGGTAGGCGGTCTTGACGATCTCCATGACACCGACGATCTCGCGGCCTTCGTTCGAATGATAGAAGAACGCCCGGTCGCCGATCTGCATGGCGCGGAGATTGTTGCGCGCCTGGTAGTTGCGCACGCCGTGCCAGCTGTTCAGCCCGTCCGCCACCAGTTGCGACCAGGAATATTCGTACGGCTCGGATTTCATCAACCAGTAGGCCATGGCGGGTCAGGCCACCGGCGGATTGAGGAAGACGAGCTTGTAGTGCTGCACCTGGACCGAGGCGAACAGGCCGGCCTGGGCATAAGGGTCGCCCGCGGCGATCGCCTCGGCCGCTGCCTTGTCCGCGGCCTCGACCAAGAGGAAGCTGCCGGTCGGCGTGGTGCCGTCGTCGGCCAGAAACGGACCGGCCACCACCAGAGTCGTGCCCAGAGACTTCAGATACTCCACGTGGGCCGGACGGGTCGCAGCGCGGACGCCGGTCGCATCGGCGCGGTCGACGCAGTGGATGGAGAAGATCATGGCCCAGAAACCCCTTCGGCGGCGGCTGGCGGACGGGTCCGACAAGCCGGTTTCGAGTCTGATAGCCGAGGAACCCGCAGCCGGCAAGCGTAGCAAGTCCTCTAAGGCTGTGCCGTCCGGAAATTCAGCCCCAGCGTCGTGACGACGAAGCGGGCGCCGACCGCCGTCAGGTGCTGGTTATCGAGATAGAACGCATCGTCGGCATCGGCGAACCGGCAGCGCCCCGCGGCGCAGAGCGCCAGCTTGGGATCGACGAGCCGCACCGCCGGATGGGCGGCTGCGACCCGGTCGATCAACGGATCGGCGAGACTGGTCAGCGTCTCGGCGCTGGGGGCGGTGAGCGGGTCGCGATCGGCGGCAAATCGCTCGAACAACCAGCGTCTCGCCGGCACGAACTCGGTGATGCGCCGGTCCATCGGGTCGAAGTCGAACAGCGGCACGTCCTTGACCAGCACCACCCGCTTGCCCGCGGCCTCCAGCCGCCCGATCAGGCGATCGAGCGTCGCCACGAGATTTTCGCGGCTATCGGCCGGCGAGACTTGATTGGGAACTGCGCCGTCCGGGACGAAGCGCTCGCCAAGCTCGTCGAGCCCGAACGGGGCCGACCAATAGCCCGCGAGCACGACGGTGTCGATCGACGGGTCGGCGAGCACCAGATCTGCGGCCCGGTGCGAGAATTCGGCGCAGTCGGCCAGATGCGACGGCCGTCCGGGAATGAGGCGCGACAGACCAGCGATCGTCGGGCAGGACGAAGCCGTAAGCTGCAAAAAGCGCCGCCCGTCCCGATCGGCCGCGGCGCGCAGTCCGGGCGCCAGGGCCGCCGCATGACTGTCGCCAAGCACCGCCACCGCGGGGCGTCCGTCGTCGGGCGGCATACAGACCGGCGACTGGTCCGGTTCGCGGGCACCATAGGTCCCGAGGCACGGATCGGTGACCAGCCGCTGCGTCTGGCTCTCGAGCCGGGACAGGGCCGGATCGAAGCGCTGCGGCCAGCCGTGCGCCATCATCACAACGACGGCCGGCGTCGCCAGCAGCACCAGCACCGCCGCCGCGCGGCGCACCACGATCGCCGCCGGTGCGGGCCCGCGCCGGAACGGCCGTTCGATGAAGCGCCAGGAAAGATAGCCCGCGACCGCGGACAGGACGGCGATCGCAGCACCCAGAGCGGGACCGAGTTCATGAACGGTGCTGATCCGGGCGAACGCCAACAATGGCCAGTGCCAGAGATACCAGGAGTAGGAAATGAGCCCGAGCAGCACCATCGGCGGTGCGGCCAGCACGATTCGGTTGACCCGGCTTTGCGGCACGGCGATCAGCAGAACCGCGCCCAGGACCGGCGGCACGGCTGTCAGGCCGGGAAACGGCGTGTGTGTGGTATAACCGAAGATCGGCCCCAGGATCAGTGCGAGGCCGACGAGGCCCAGCCCATCGGCCAACATCGGCCCGACGCGGGGCGGCAGGCGCAGGACCAGCAGGATCCCGGCCCCCAGTTCCCAGGCGCGCGCCGGCAGCAGGTAGAAGGCCCCGGTCGGGGCATGGCGCACGGCCCAGACCGAAAGCGCCAGCGACGCCGCCGACAGCACCCCCAGCACCAGGAAGACGCGGGGTCGCCACAGGCGAAGCAGCAGAACCAGCACGATCGGGAAGCAGATGTAGAACTGTTCCTCGACACCGAGCGACCAGGTCATCAGCAGCAGATCGTGCTCGGCCGCCGGGCTGAAATAGCCGCCACCCTTCCAGAACAGCACGTTCGAGACGGCGAAGATCGTCGCGAGCGCGCTGTGGGCATAGTCGAGCGTCTCGCTCGGCGCCAGCAGCAGGGCGGCACCCCCATAGCCGAACAGCAGAACGCCCGCGAGCGCCGGCAGCAACCGCCGCGCCCGGCGGGCGTAGAAGCCGGTGAAGCTGAAGACGCCGGCCCGCAACTCGCGCTCGACGATGCCGCCGATCAGATAGCCTGAGATGACGAAGAAGATATCGACGCCGACGAAGCCGCCGGTGAACAGCGGCAGGCCGGCGTGATAGGCCACGACCGACAGGACCGCGATAGCGCGCAGCCCATCGATGTCGGCACGGTAGGCGCCCGCCGGTGCGGCCACTAGAGGGCCAGAGCCTCGGCCCGGAACGGCCGGCTGAGCAGGCTGGCGATGGCCGCATCGATCGCCGCCCCCCGATGCAGGATCGCATCGACCGCGGCCACGATCGGCATGTCCAGCCCCAGGCGCTGGGCCAACTCGGCCACGGCGGCGGCGGACGCCACGCCCTCGGCGACCGAGCGGCGTTCGCCCAGCACGTCGGCCAGGCTGCGGCCCTGGCCCAAGGCCGAGCCCAGCGAGCAGTTGCGCGATTGCATGGCGGTGCAGGTCAGCACCAGATCGCCCAGACCCGACAGCCCCATCAGCGTCGAGGGCTGCCCGCCCTTGGCGACGGCGAGGCGCACCATTTCGGCGAGGCCCCGGGTAATGAGGGCCGCCCGGGCGTTGTCGCCCAGCCCCCGGCCCGAGACGATGCCGCAAGCGATCGCCAGCACGTTCTTGACCGCACCGCCGATCTCACAGCCGATCGGATCGTCGCTGAGATAGGGGCGGAAGGTCTGAGTGCCGAGCGCTGCCACCAGATCGGCTCCCAGCCCCTGATCGCGCGCCGCGAGCGTCACCGCCGTGGGCCCGCCGCGCGCAACCTCGATCGCGAAGGTCGGGCCGGAGAGCACGGCGAACGGGTTGCGCGGCAGGGTCTGGGCCAGCACCTCGCCCATGGTGGCGCCGGTACCCATCTCGATGCCCTTGGCCGCAATCACCAGCGGCGTGTCGTCGGGCAGCACTTTGGCCAATTCAGTCGTGGTCGCCCGGACATATTGCGCCGGCACCACCAGCAGCAGCGCGTCGGCCCGGGCGATGCGCGCCAGGTCGCCGGTCGCCCGGATCGAGGGATGCAGCGAGACCCCGGGCAGGAAGGCGACGTTCTCATGCCGGGCGGTGATGGTCTCGATTACCTCCGCCTCGCGCGCCCAGAGCGTCACATGCGCGCCGGCGCGCTGGGCGGTCGCCGCCAGCGCCGTGCCCCAGGCGCCGCCGCCGATGACGCCGATGTCTTTGAAACGCGTCATGCCTTCACTCCGGCGAAGGCCGCCTTGGGTGCGCTGGCATCGAGCGGCCAGCGCGGCCGGGCGGCGAAATCAAGGGTGTCAACGAGCCCGAGCCGCAGTCGTTCCAGGCCGGCCCAGGCAACCATGGCGCCATTGTCGGTGCAGAGTGCTGCCGGCGGGGCGGCCAGCTCCAGTCCGGCGCGCACCGCGACGCCGGCGAGCGCCGCGCGGATCGCGCCGTTGGCGGCAACACCCCCGGCCACGACCAGATGGCGCCCGTCCGGATGGCGTTCCTTGAAGATATCGGCCGCGCGCCGGCAGCGGTCGGCCAGACTGTCGGCGACCGCCTGTTGGAACGAGGCCGCCAGGTCATGGATCGCCTGGATATCGTCCGGCGGCAGGCCGGCCTGGGCTTGGCGCACGGCGGTCTTGAGGCCGGAAAACGAGAAATCACAACCGGGCCGGCCGACCATCGGCCGCGGCAGGGCGAAGCGCCGGGCGTCGCCGGTCGCGGCCGCCCGTTCGACCGCGGGCCCGCCCGGATGGCCGAGGCCCAAGAGCTTCGCCGTCTTGTCGAACGCCTCGCCGACCGCGTCGTCGATGGTGGTGCCGAGCCGCACGTAGCGCCCGACACCCTCGACGATCAGCAACTGACAATGGCCGCCCGAGATCAGCAGCAGCAGATAGGGAAACGCCACATCGTCGGTCAGGCGCACGGTCAATGCATGGGCCTCCAGATGGTTGACCGCCATGAATGGCAAGCCCGAGACGAGCGACAGCGCCTTGGCCGTGGTCGCCCCGACCATGACGCCGCCGATCAGGCCGGGCCCGGCGGTGGCGGCAATGCCGTCGAGATCGCCCAGAGCAAGACCTGCCTGTTTCAGCGTGGCGCGGATCACGTCGTCCAGATAGTCCAGATGCGCGCGCGCCGCGATTTCCGGCACGACGCCGCCATAGGGCGCGTGTTCGGCCAACTGAGCGCGGACCGTATGGGCGAGGATGCGGGACGTGCCCGCTTCCGTCACCACCGCGGCAGCGGTCTCGTCGCAGCTGGTCTCGATGCCGAGAATTCTCATGAGGTGGGATATACGCGTGCACCGGGCGCGGGACAACCGACACGGCTTCAAGGGAGCATGGCGCTCAAACAATACCGTAGACGCGGCCGCATGAGCTCGGTTCAGATGCTCCGGCAGGCAACAGGCTGGAGGGCTGTCTTAAGTGGATCAGGTCGATATCGCCATCATCGGCGGCGGGGTGATCGGCAGCGCCGTTGCGTTCAACCTTCTGTCGCTCGATCCGAAGCTGTCGGTCATGGTGATCGAACGGGATCCGACCTATCGCACGGCATCCTCCGCCCTGTCGGCGAGCTCGATCCGGCAGCAGTTCTCCACGCCGATCAATATCGCCATGTCCCAGTTTGGCATGACGTTCCTGAAGGACATCGGAACCCATCTGACCGTCGACGACGAAGCGCCGGACATCGCCCTCGTCGAATCGGGCTATCTCTATCTGGCGACCGAGCGGGGCGCCTCGACGCTCTCCCAGAATTTCGCCATTCAGCGCCAGGCCGGCGTCGATATCGCGCTGCTGGAGCCGGCCGCGCTCGCGGAACGCTTTCCCTGGCTCTCGACCGAAGACCTGGCGCTCGGTGCGCTGGGCCTCTCCGGTGAAGGATGGTTCGACGGCTACAGCCTGCTGCAGGCATTCCGCCGCAAGGCCCGGTCGCTCGGCGCCGTCTACGTCACCGCTTCCGCCATCGGCTTCGACCAGGACCGTCGGGGCATTACGGCCGTCACGCTGGACACCGGCCGCAAAGTGGCGTGCGGCAAACTCGTCAATGCGGCGGGTCCCCAGGCCGGCCAGGTCGCTGCGCTTGCAGGCATTCAGTTGCCGGTCCGTCCCGAAAAACACTGCGTCTTCGTGTTCGATTGCAAAGAGGCGCCGCAGGGATGCCCTCTGCTGATCGACCCGAGCGGGGTCTATTTCCGGCCCGAGGGGCGCTTTTTCATCGGCGGCCCGCCGCCGCAGCCTGCCGCCGATCCGGACGACGAAGCGCTGGAGGTCGACTACCACCTGTTCGAGGACGTGCTGTGGCCGGCGCTCGCCGCCCGCGTTCCGGCCTTCGAGGCGATCAAGCTCGTCAGCGCCTGGGCCGGCCATTACGAGATGAATCTTTTCGACCATAACGCCATCCTGGGCACGCCTCCGGACTTGCCGAATTTCTATTTCGCCAATGGCTTCAGCGGCCATGGCATGCAGCATGCGGCGGCGGCCGGGCGCGGCGTGGCCGAACTCGTCCTGTTCGGCGAGTACCGATCCATGGATCTGAGCCTCCTCAACTTCGACCGTTTGCTCCGGAACGAACCGATCTGCGAGCTCAACATCATCTGAGGGGCCGAGAGCAAAACCCGGAGGTTCATTATGATCGCTCGTATCTGGCGTGGCAGCGCTTCGATGGCGAAGGCGGAAGACTATCATCGTCACTTCACCGTGAATGTCGCACCCCATCTAAAGACGATCCCCGGCAACGTCGGCGCCTATCTGTTGAAACGCGAAACCGGCGCCGAGGTCGAGTTTCTGGCCGTCACGCTGTGGGACTCCCTGGCGGCGATCGAGAGTTTCGCCGGCGCCGATCCCACGGTGGCGATCGTCGAACCCGAAGGCCGGGCGACCCTCTCCTACTTCGACGATTTCGCCAGCCACTACGAGGTTGCGTTCCAAGCCGTTCCGAATTCCTGAGCGATATCCGGTCCCTCAGACCGCCTGCCCCAGCACCACGATCACGTCGAACGTCCGGCCGTCGCGGCGGACATGCAGATGCAGTTGGGTGCCGGCGGGCCGGGAGAACAGGCGGCGGAGCGGCCAATAGTCGAGATAACGGGCCTCGCTGCCTTCGATCAGTTCGATGAGGTCGCCGGTGCGGATGCCGGCCTCGGCCGCGGCGCCGCCCGGCAGCACGCTCAAGACGCGCAGGCCGCCCTCCGGATCGCGCTTCAGCGTCAGCAGCCGGAGCGAATCGCCGTCGTTATAATGCGGGGTGCGTTCGAAGAACGCCTCGCGGCGGCCATAGTCGAAAGTGACGTTGAAACGCTCGAACACGCCTTCGCCGACATTGCCGGCCAAGGCCGGGTCGGCGAAGGCGCCGGCGCGCTGCTGCGACAGGTAGACGACCGGGCCGCCGACCTCGACCGGGCCCAGCTTCAGCATATGCGCGCGCGCCACGCCGGCGGTGATGGTGCCGCCGACGCCGACCGCGACCACAGTGGTGAATTTCGGCGGGTATTTGTTGACGATGCCGAACTGCTCCATGAACGGGCGATAGAGCGTCAGCGAATTGCCCTGGCCGGTGTCGAGCGTGAAGCGGCCCGGCACCAGATCGAGCACGCCGTCCGTCACCGGCACGCGGCCGTGGAAGCGGAACGGCACCATCTTACCGTCGCCGTCATAGTGCCAGCCCGCCGGCTCGGTCAGGGTCAGCTGCTTCAGCTCGTGATCCAGCCGGACGATCAGCCGGTCGAACAGCTCGAACCCGATCAGGCCGCGATAGGCCGGCGTGGCGCCGTTCAGGTCGAAATCGAGCGGCACCACGCGCAACAGCTGGTCGCGCAGCGTGAGGTCGCCGACGCCCAAGGCGGCGACGCGGGTCATGCCGACATCGACCGGGCGCTCGCCGGCGCCGCGGCCGCGGAACGCGCCGACCACGGGCAGGCCCAACTCGCGCGCCAGGCCGCTGTCGATTACGTCGCTGCTGCCGCTGTCGAGCGCGAAGCGATAGGGGCCATGGCCGTCGACCATGACATCGACCAGCACTGCCGTGCCGATCGGCTCCAGCGGCATGACCGCCGGTTTCGCGGCAACGAAAACATAGTCGGGCGGCGGGGCCGGCGGCGGCGCGAACGGGTCGGGATCGCCCGGCCCTTCGATCACCGCATGATCGAGCCGGGTGGTCGCGTCATATTTGACCAACCCGTTCGAGGTCTGCAGCGTGAAGGGCAGTATCAGCGGCCCGGACCGGCGCCAATCGACCAGATTGACCGTGACCGGATCGGCGCTGTGGATGACCAGCTTCATCGGCAGATGGCTCGCCCGCTCGAACCAGATCTCGATCGTGTCGCTGCCGGCGGGAGCGAAACGCACCAGATCATAGGTCTTGCCGCCCTCGGTCCGGCTGCCCGCGGTCTCGGCCGGGGTCTTCAAGCGTTCGGGCTGCAGGAAGCCGAAGCTGTTCCAGAACGCCGTCGCCCGCGTCAGCGCCAGATCGGCGCCTTCGCTGACATGGACCCGGTGGGCCCAGTCGGCGGTCCAGCCGGTCTTGCCGTCCCAGCCTTCCGCACCGGAGTCGGGGCCCAGCGTATAGTGGCTGGCAGCCCAGCCGCGACCGGGTTCGGCCCAGGTTTCGAGCGAGCCGCTGACCCCGCCGGAGGTCAAGGTCAGAAACCGATGCAGCACCCGCACCTGATCCCAGGCCGCACCGCCGGTCGCGTCGCGCGCCAGATCGATCAATTGCCGGGCGGGAGGCTGGATCGTCTCCGGCGCCGGCTCGGCCTCAGCGGCTATCCCGATCGAGAGCCCGATCGCAAGCCCCGCCAGCGCCACCCCCCTGATCAAACCGGACGCCATGCGCGCCGTTCCTCCCCGTCTTTTACCGGAGGATAGCCTAGCCGATCCGGCCCGGACAGACCGATAAAACCCTGTTTTCCGGTCGCTTTCGCCCAGGCGGCATCTGCCGCATCAGGAATGCAGGCGACAAGGCCGGCGGCGGACGATAAAGATTGGGGCATGACCGTCGACCGTCCCCTGCTGCGCATCGGCACCCGCGGCAGCGCCCTCGCGCTTGCCCAGGCCCGGATGGTGCGCGCCCAGCTGATCCAGGCCCACCCCGAGCTGGCATCGCCCGATGCCGTTCAGATCGTCATCATCCGCACGACCGGCGATGCCGTGACCGACAGGACTCTGGCCGCCATCGGCGGCAAGGGCCTGTTCACCAAGGAGATCGAGGACGCGCTGATCGACAACCGCATCGATCTGGCCGTGCATTCCATGAAAGACGTCGCGACCTGGCTGCCCGACGGCCTGGTCATCGACTGCTTCCTGGAACGCGAGGACCCGCGCGACGCGTTCTTTTCCGACAAGGCCGATAGCCTGACGGCGCTGCCCCCGGGCTCGGTCGTCGGCACTGCGTCGCTCCGGCGGCAGGCCCAGATCCTGCGCGTGCGGCCCGATCTCGCCATCGTGCCGATTCGCGGCAATGTCGACACGCGCCTGGCCAAGCTCGCCGCCGGCACGGTCGATGCGACGCTCTTGGCGACGGCCGGGCTGAAGCGCCTGGGGCTCGCGGCCAAAATCACCCAGATCCTGCCGCCCGAACTCATGCTGCCGGCCGTGGCCCAGGGCGCGATCGGCATCGAGCGCCGGGCGGACGACGCGCGGGTCGCGGATTTTCTACGGCCGCTCGACCACGCGCCGACGCGCATCCGGGTCGCGGCCGAACGCGCGCTTTTGGCGACGCTCGACGGCTCGTGCAAGACGCCGATCGCCGCATTGGCGGAGCTCGATACCGCAGGTACGTTGCGCCTCCGTTGCCTCGTCGTCAGCCCCGATGGCACAGTCAGCCATGGGACCGAACGGTCGGGCGCCGCGGCCGACGCGGAAGCGCTGGGCCGGGACGCCGGTGCGGAATTGCGCAGCCGCGCCGGCGATGGTTTCTTCGATCTGCCGATTCCCGACGCACCTGTTCGCTAACCGAAGCCCGTCTGCCAACTGAAGCCTGGAGCAAGGTCCGCCGATGAAGCTGCTGGTGACCCGCCCCGCTCTCGACGCCGGCCCGCTGTCCGACCTGCTGACCGCGGCCGGCCATACGATTCTGCTCGACCCGCTGCTGTCGATCCGGTTCCGCGACCGCAGCACGCTCGATCTGGACGGCGCCACCGGTCTGCTGTTTACCAGCGGCAATGGCGTGCGCGCCTTCGTCGCCCTCTCGAAAGAGCGCGGTCTGCCGGTCTATGCCGTCGGCGACCGGACCGCGGCGCTGGCGCGTGACGCGGGCTTCGACCGCATCGAAAGCGCCGATGGCGACGTCGCCGCCCTGGTGGCGCTGGTCCGCGCCGATCGCAAGCCCGAGGACGGGCTGCTGGTCCATGTCTCTGGCCATGACGTCGCGGGCGAGCTGGCACAAACGCTCGAAGCGGCCGGCTACCGGGTCCGCCGCGCCGTGCTCTATGACGCGGAACCGGCGGCCGACCTGGCGCCGGCGACCCGCACTGCGCTCGGCACCGGAACGTTGGATGGCGTCCTGCTGTTCTCGCCCCGGACGGCACGGCATTTCGTGGCGCTGATGCATCTCTCGGGCCTGTCCGGCAGGAGCCAGCGCCTGACCGCCTGGTGCCTGAGCCCGGCGGTGGCCAAAGCACTCGATGGGCTGAAGCTGGCCCAGGTGCTGATCGCCCCCGAGCCGACCCAGTCGGCGCTGTTGTCGCTGATACCGCCCGCCGGTGCCGGCGCTGCCACGCCCCCGATCGCCGCGGCGCCCAAGGAGGATGTCTTGACCGAAACCCCGCCACCCAAGACTCCATCCTCCATCACACCGCCGCCCGCCAACAGCAAGGCGCCCGCCATCAAGAAGCCCCGGGTCGAGCCGACCATCGCCGCCGCGATCCCCCCTGCCGAGCCCAGGCCCGAACCCAAGGTCGAGCCGACGCCCGAGCCGAAGATCGACCCGGTCGTGACCGAAATGCCGCTGACCGGCGAGATGGCGCCCGACGCCGATTTCGCGCCGGCCTTCCCGTTCGAGATGCCGGAGGTCGATCCGATCGACGGGCCGCCGCGGCCCGCCGACGTGGCGTCGCCCCAGCGCCGCTCGCCGATCGTCTGGGTGGCACTGGTCGTGATCGTGCTGGTCGGCGGCGTGGCCCTGCTCGGGCCGAAGCTCAAGGAAAAGCTCGAAGACGCAGGCTATCTCGGCAGCGCGACCCCGGCGCCGGCCCACGAGCCCGAGATCGCGAGCAGCGCCGGCGGCACCACGCTCCATGCCGGCGGCGTCGCCGACAGCAATCCCGAGCCCGAGGCATCGAGCGGCCCGCACACCATGATGCCGGCGCACGAGCCGCCGCTCGGCAACTCGCCGCTGCCGCCGCCGACATCCCCGACACCGGCGCCGACGACTGCCGCTGCCGTACCGAGCGCGCCAGCCCAGGCATCCAGCACGCCCGCACCCAGCACGCCGCCACCGACCGTGATTGCGAGCGCTCCGCCGGCGAGCCCAAACCCGACGCCGAGCTATACCCCGCCGCCCGTCGCGTCGGACCCGGTTCCCGGCGGCGCCTTTACCGCGCGGCTGGATGCGGCCGAGGCCCGGATCGATCGGCTGCAGGCGAATGCCGCGCCCGCCGCCGCGGTCAACGGCCTGCAGCAGGGCGTGACGAGCCTGGGCCAGCGCCTGGCCACGCTCGAAGCGAAACCGTCGGTCGATCCGGCCAGCCTGCAGGCGGTCGCGGCCGATCTGCAGCGCGTGACCGCCAGCCTCAACGACGCCGACGCCCGCATCGCCCGGCTGGAGCTGCTGGTGCAGCAGCAGGCGGCCGCTCAGCGCAACGAAAAGGCGACCGTGCTGGCGCTGGCTGAACTGAAGGACCGGCTCGCCGGCTCCGGTCCGTTCGACGGCCCGGTCGGCGTGCTGAAATCCGCGGCTGGCGACGATCCGGCCGCGGCCCCGGCGCTGGCCACGCTCGACCATTTCGCGCCGCGGGGCGTCGCCAGCCGCGCCAAGCTCGCCGAGGAACTGGCCGGATTGCCGGCCGCGATCAATCGGCCGCTGCCGCCCGGCGCCGATGCCAGCCTGTGGCAGCGGATCGAGGCGCGCGCGGGCCAGCTGGTCTCGGTCCATCGCATCGACGATGCCGGCACGGTCGACAAGCTGCCGCCCGGGCCCGACCATAGCCTGGCCGTCGCCAGTGCCGCCCTCGGTGCCGGCGATCTGGCCGGCGCGGTCCAGGCGGTGCAGACGATCGATGGCCGTGCGGGCGAGGCGGTGAAACCCTGGCTGGACGAGGCCAAGGATCGCCTCGCGGTCGAAGCGGCGGTCGGCCAGCTCGGCACGCTTGCGACCCAGCGGCTGCAAAGCACCGCCATGCCGCAGCCGGCACCGATCGCGCGACCCGCGCCTGCGTCGACCCCAGCTGTATCAACGGCCCCGGCACCAACTCCCGCGCCGGCGCCAGCGGCGACGCCGACAGCGCCATCGGACCAGGACACCCTGCAATGAGGCGCGTCCTGCCCGGCCTGATCGCGATCGGCCTGGTCGTCGCGGTCGCGGTGTTCTTCGCCGACCGGCCCGGCATGATCAGCGTCAGCTGGCTTGGTTGGCACGTCGACCTGGCGGTCGGCATCGCGGCCCTGGCGCTGCTCGTTGTCATGCTGGTGCTATGGTTCGTGCTGTCGCTGTTCGGCCGCCTGGTGCGCGCGCCCAAGCGCTATGCCGGGCGACGGCGCGACCAGCAGCGGCTGGAAGGCTATCGGGCACTGACCTCGGGCCTGGTCGCGATCGCGGCCGGCGACGCGCGCGAGGCGGAGCGGCTGCACAAGCGGGCGGAGCTGATGTTTCGCAAGGGCGCGCTCGAAACCCCGCCGCTGACGCGCCTGCTGTCGGCCCAGGCCGCCTTGATGCGCGGCGACAGCGCCAAGGCCGAGGGCGAATTTTCGGCGATGCTGGGCGATCCGGAGACCGAGTTCCTGGGCCTGCGCGGCTTGATCATGCAATCGCTGAAGCGCGGCGACGATGCGACCGCGCTCAAGCTGACCGCGCGCGCGACCCAGCTGAAGCCCTCGACGCCCTGGGTGCTGCAGAGCCAGCTGGCGCTGGAGACCCGTGCCCAGGAATGGCGCAAGGCGACGGCGACGCTGAAGCAGGCGGTGAAGAAGGGCGCCATCAGCGCCGAGACCGGCCGGCACTACCAGGCGACCCTGCTGATCGCCCACAGCCGCCAGGCGGCCAGCGAAACCCACGCCCGGGATGCGCTGAGCTATGCGGCGCAAGCCCATGGGCTGGACGAGGGCTTCGCCCCGGCCGCGACCCATTATGCCCACCTGCTGCGCGACGGCAACAAGACGCAGAAGGGCCTGCGCGTGCTGGAGACCGCCTGGGCCAAGAGCGGCCATCCCCAGGTGGCCGAGGCCTATAATCTGCTGCTGGCCTCCGAGGCACCGGTGCAGCGGCTGAAGCGGTTCGAGCGCCTGGTCGAGCTCCGCCCCTCCGATCCGGAAAGCCATCTGGCCGCGGCCGCGATCGCGCTCAACGCGCGGCTCTGGGGCGAGGCGCGGCGCCATCTGGACCGCGCCGGCGCGCAAGGCCCCGGCCCCTGGTCGAACCGGCTCTGCCACCTGATGGCCGAGGCGGAGCAGGGCGAACATGGCAACAGCGAGGCGCGCCATACCTGGCTGGAGCGGGCGGCGCGCGGCGAGGCGGATGCGACCTGGGTCTGCGGCAATTGCGGGGCCGAGACCCATGGCTGGGAGCCGCTGTGCCCGAGCTGCCATAATTTCGATTCGCTGGCCTGGCGCACCCCCGACCGCGCCGAAGGACGAGGCTCCGACCGTCCGGCCCCCCTGCCCGGCACCGACCCGACCCACCTCGACCCGACCGCGCCTGCTGCTGCCGCCCAAGGCGGCACCTGAGCCTTACGGCAGCCCGCGGCAGCGACCCTGACGACCCCGGTTTTGTTGCAGGGGCGCTCCCTCATTTGTGCAATTGCATGGCGTGCCGGCTTCTGTCATGTTCCGCGCCGCTTCGACAGTCGAAGGGCCGCACCGCGTGAAGTGCCCCGCCCCGAAACGGTAAGCCGCCTTAGCTCAGCCGGTAGAGCATCGCATTCGTAATGCGGGGGTCGCGTGTTCGAGTCACGCAGGCGGCACCAGTTTCGCAAATCCTGATCCAAGCCGATATTGCCATCGCGACGCCGCGCCTGAGAGGGCACCGCGTCTTCACGCGGCGCCCTCTCAATCCTTCCACGGATCATATTCGGCGCTGCCCGCCATCGCGACCGCGAACGGCCGGAGCGTGTGCAGCACCTTGACCGAACCGCCGTGAGCGGCGAGCACTTCCGGCAGCCGGCGATAGGCCATCGGGCTTTCGTCGAGATCGCCGCCCGCCAGCAGCACGCCGCGCGCCTGCAGCCACGCGTCCATCTGTGCCTGGGTGAAGGTCCGCTTGGCCTGCATCCGGCCGAACAGGCGTCCGGCACCATGGACCGTTGAATAGAGCGCCGCCTTGGCTTCCTCGCCGTCCACGCCTTCGAGGATGACGCAGTCGTCGCCCATCGATCCGCCGACGAAGCCGCGCTGACCCGGGAACGCCGGCGTGGCGCCCTTGCGCACCACCCAGAGATCCCGCGCGACCCCGCCGACGACGTGCCGCTCCCGCCAGGCGTAGTTATGGTGGTTGTGCACCATGTCGGTGACCTCGCCGCCGATGATCCGGCGCACGCGCTCCACCACCCACTCGCGGCCGGCATAGCTATTGCG
>Ga0302311_10000894_pt1 | contig 35899 bp, 31 predicted proteins | sample III_Palsa_N1_3_FD_200449 | JGI IMG/M metagenome (GOLD analysis project Ga0302311, IMG submission 200449) | Peat permafrost microbial communities from Stordalen Mire near Abisko, Sweden - III_Palsa_N1_3 | ecosystem: Environmental > Terrestrial > Soil > Palsa > Peat permafrost | place: Sweden... | reverse complement strand
TCGGCCGTCGGGCCTCGAAGAGCTCCGCCACCCGCGGCAGACCGCCGGTGATGTCACGCGACTTGGCGCTTTCGGTCGGCAGGCGCGCCAGCACATCGCCGGGCCGCACCTCGTCGCCATCGCCCACAGAGAGCACCCCGCCCACCGGCAGGAGGTAGCGAGCGTCGCCGCCGTTGGCGAGGCGCTTGTAGGCGCCCTCGGCGTCCAGCACGGCGATGCTCGGGCGCAAATCGTTGGAGCGCGCCGTTGTGCGCCAGTCGATCACCACCCGGTTGGAGATGCCGGTGGCTTCGTCGGCCTCCTCGCGCACCGAAACGCCGTCCACGAGATCTTCGAACCGCACCTTGCCGGCCACCTCGGTGATGATCGGCGTGGTGTAGGGATCCCACTCCGCGAAGCGGGCCCCGCGCGTGATCTTGGCGCCGTCGCGGAACTTCAGCCGCGCGCCGTAGGGCGGGCGGTAGGATTCGCGATCGATGCCGTCGACCTCGACGGTGATCTGCAGGTTGCGCGAGAGCACAACGATGTCGCCATCCGGAGCCTCGACGGTATGGCCGCCGGAGATCTTCAGGATACCGTCATTGGCGGCCTCGAAGAACGACTGCTCGGCCACCTGCACGGCCCCGCCGATGTGGAAGGTGCGCATGGTGAGCTGAGTGCCGGGCTCGCCGATCGACTGGGCGGCGATGACGCCCACCGCTTCGCCGATGTTCACAGGCGTGCCGCGCGCTAGGTCGCGGCCGTAGCAGGCGCCGCAGACGCCCACCTTGGACTCGCAGGTCAACACCGAACGGACCTTGGCCTGCTGAACGCCGCGGGCATCGATCAGATCGATGAGGTCCTCTTCCAGGTAGGTGTCGGCCGGGATGATGATCTCGTCGCTACCCGGCGCCTTGATGGCTTCGGCCGTGAAGCGGCCGAGCACGCGCTGGCTGAGCGCAACCTGCACTTCGCCGCCTTCGGCCACGGCGCGCAGGGTGATGCCCCGCGTGGTGCCGCAGTCTTCCTCGGTGATGATGCAATCCTGCGCCACGTCGACGAGACGGCGGGTCAGATAGCCGGAGTTGGCCGTCTTGAGCGCCGTGTCGGCGAGGCCCTTGCGGGCTCCGTGGGTGGAGTTGAAGTACTCCTGGACGGTGAGGCCTTCCTTGAAGTTCGAGATGATCGGCGTCTCGATGATCTCGCCGGAGGGCTTGACCATCAGGCCGCGCATGCCGCCGAGTTGCTTCATCTGGGCCTGCGAGCCGCGGGCGCCGGAGTTGGCCATCATCCACACCGAGTTGAGGTCTTCCTCGCGTCCGTCCTTGTCCTTACGGGTGGCGGAGATCTCGCTCATCATCTCGTCGGAGACGCGGTCGGTGGCCTTGGACCAGGCGTCGACCACCTTGTTGTACTTCTCGCCCTTGGTGATCAGGCCGTCGGCGTACTGCTGTTCGTACTCCTCCACCCGCTTGCGGGTTTCGTCGACGATCCCGGCCTTGGCGGCGGGGATGATGATGTCGTCCTTGCCGAACGAGATGCCGGCCTTGGCCGCCTCGCGGAAGCCCAGACCCATGATCTGGTCGGCGAAGATGACCGTCGCCTTCTGACCGCAGTGCCGGTAGACGACGTCGATCAGACGGCCGATCTCCTTCTTGGTCAGGCTGCGGTCGACGAGGTCGTAGTGGATCGCGGGATGCTGCGGCAGCAGGGCGGCGATCTTCATCCGCCCGGGCGTGGTCTCGATCAGACGCGTGACAAGCTTGCCGTCGGCGTCCATCTCCGTGAACCGCGCCCTGACCTTGGAGTGCAGGGTGACCGCGCCGGCGGCAAGGGCCGCGTCGATCTCGCCCAGGTCGAAGAACGCCTTGCCTTCGCCCGGTTCGCCCTCCTTGGCCTGCGAGATGTAGTAGAGGCCGAGAACGATGTCCTGCGAGGGCACGATGATCGGCTTGCCGTTGGCCGGCGAGAGGATGTTGTTGGTGCTCATCATCAGCACCCGCGCCTCAAGCTGCGCCTCCAGGGAGAGCGGCACGTGCACCGCCATCTGGTCGCCGTCGAAGTCGGCGTTGAAGGCGGTGCAGACCAGCGGGTGAAGCTGGATCGCCTTGCCTTCGATGAGCTTGGGCTCGAACGCCTGGATGCCCAGGCGGTGCAAAGTGGGAGCGCGATTGAGCATCACCGGATGCTCGCGGATCACCTCTTCGAGGATGTCCCACACCTGGGGCTGCTCGCGTTCGACCATGCGCTTGGACTGCTTGACGGTGCCGGAGAGGCCCTTGGCGTCCAGGCGCGCGTAGATGAACGGCTTGAAGAGTTCGAGCGCCATCTTCTTGGGCAGGCCACACTCGTGCAGCTTCAGCTCAGGACCGACCACGATCACCGAGCGGCCGGAATAGTCGACGCGCTTGCCGAGCAGGTTCTGACGGAAGCGGCCTTGCTTGCCCTTGAGCATGTCGGCCAGCGACTTCAGTGGTCGCTTGTTGGCGCCGGTGATCACCCGGCCGCGGCGGCCGTTGTCGAACAGGGCGTCGACAGCCTCCTGCAGCATCCGCTTTTCGTTGCGGATGATGATGTCCGGGGCCCGCAGCTCGATCAGGCGCTTGAGGCGGTTGTTGCGGTTGATCACGCGCCGGTAGAGGTCGTTGAGGTCCGACGTGGCGAAGCGGCCGCCGTCCAGCGGGACGAGCGGACGCAGCTCCGGCGGAATGACCGGGATGACCGTCATGATCATCCATTCGGGGCGATTGCCGCTCTCGATGAAGGCCTCGAGAATCTTCAGGCGCTTGGAGGCCTTCTTGAGCTTGATCTCGGAGGTGGTGGTGGCCAGCTCCTCGCGCAGCTTCTCGACCTCGGCCTCCATGTCGATGGCCTTGAGCAGGCCCTGGATAGCCTCGGCGCCGATTTCCGCCGTGAAGGCGTCATCGCCGAACTCTTCCTGCTGGCGCAGGTAGTCGTCTTCGCTCAGCAGCTGGCCAGGCTTCAGCGAGGTGAGGCCCGGCTCGGTGACGATGTACTGTTCGAAGTAGAGAACGCGCTCGATGTCCTTGAGCGGCATGTCGAGCATCATCGCGATGCGGCTCGGCAGCGACTTCAGGAACCAGATGTGGGCGACCGGCGAGGCGAGCTCGATATGGCCCATGCGCTCACGGCGCACGCGCGCCAGTGTCACCTCGACGCCGCACTTCTCGCAGATGATGCCCTTGTATTTCATGCGCTTGTACTTGCCGCACAGGCACTCGTAGTCCTTGGTCGGACCGAAGATGCGGGCGCAGAACAAGCCGTCACGCTCAGGCTTGAACGTGCGGTAGTTGATCGTCTCCGGCTTCTTGATCTCACCGAACGACCAGGAGCGGATCTTCTCCGGGCTGGAGAGCGAGATGCGGATCTGGTCGAACGTCGGAGTGACGACCACCGGATTGAAAACGTTAAGAATTTCCTGGTTCATCGGACACCTGTCGGGTCAAACTCGTTCATGAGGACGAAACGGGAGGGGCGTGAAACCCCTCCCCTCGCCTTGTGGCGGTCCGTGCGGACTGCGCGGGAGATCAAGTGTTCTCCAGCTCCACGTTGAGGCCGAGAGAACGCATCTCCTTGACCAGAACGTTGAAGCTCTCGGGGATCCCCGCCTCGAATGCGTCGTCCCCGCGCACGATCGACTCGTAGACCTTGGTGCGGCCTGCCACGTCGTCCGACTTCACCGTCAGCATTTCCTGCAGGGTGTAGGCGGCGCCGTAGGCTTCGAGCGCCCAGACCTCCATCTCGCCGAAGCGCTGGCCGCCGAACTGGGCCTTGCCGCCCAGCGGTTGCTGGGTGACCAGGCTGTAGGGGCCGATCGACCGGGCGTGGATCTTGTCGTCCACCAGGTGGTGCAGCTTCAGCATGTAGATGTAGCCGACCGTGACCGGCCGCTTGAACTGCTCGCCGGTCTGGCCGTCTTGGAGCGTCACCTGGCCCGAGCGATCGAGGCCGGCCGCTTCCAGCAGGTCCTCGATGTCGTTGATGTGCGCTCCATCGAAGACCGGCGTAGCGATCGGCACGCCCTTGGAGAGATTCTTGGCGAGCTCCATCAGCTCCTCGTCGTCATCGGGCAGCTCCTGGTCGGGGCCGTAGATGTCACGGAGGCGTCGAATCAGGTCGGCCTTCTGCTTTTCGCCGAGGAGCCAGGCCTCGAGCAGTTCGCCGATCTGCCGCCCCAGGCCTGCGCAGGCCCACCCGAGGTGGGTCTCGAAGATCTGGCCGACGTTCATCCGCGAAGGCACGCCCAGGGGATTGAGCACGACGTCCACCGGCGTGCCGTCCTCCAGATGCGGCATGTCCTCGATCGGCAGGATCTTGGAGATGACGCCCTTGTTGCCGTGACGGCCGGCCATCTTGTCGCCGGGCTGCAGCTTGCGCTTCACGGCCACGAAGACCTTGACCATCTTCATCACGCCAGGCGGCAGTTCGTCACCGCGTTGGAGCTTGTCGACCTTGTCCTCGAACCGTCGGTCGAGACGCTCGCGCGCCTCGTCGAACAGCCGACGCATGGCCTCCAGCTCGCGCTGCGACTTCTCGTCGTCAACGGCGATCTGCCACCACAGGCCCGGCGCGGTCTCGTCGAGCTTGGCCTCGGTGACCTCGCCGCGACCGAAGCCCTTGGGCCCGGAGACGGCGTTGCGGCCGAGGAGCGCCTCGCGCAGACGGGCGGTCATGTTGCGATTCAGGATCGCGAACTCGTCGTCGCGGTCCTTGCCGAGACGGTCGATCTCCTCCCGCTCGATGGCCATGGCCCGCTCGTCCTTGTCGACGCCGTGGCGGTTGAACACCCGAACCTCGACCACCGTGCCGGCGACGCCGGGCGGCAGGCGCAGGGAGGTGTCGCGCACGTCGGAGGCCTTCTCGCCGAAGATCGCCCGCAGGAGCTTTTCTTCGGGCGTCATCGGCGTCTCGCCCTTGGGGGTCACCTTGCCCACCAGGATGTCGCCCGGCAGGACCTCGGCGCCGATCGCCACGATGCCCGCCTCGTCGAGGTTGCGCAGGGCTTCCTCGCCGACGTTGGGGATATCGCGGGTGATCTCCTCGGGCCCGAGCTTGGTGTCGCGGGCCATGACCTCGAACTCCTCGATGTGGATCGAGGTGAAGACGTCATCGCGCACGATGCGCTCGGAGATGAGGATCGAGTCCTCGAAGTTGTAGCCGTTCCAGGGCATGAACGCGACGAGCGCGTTGCGCCCGAGCGCCAGTTCGCCCAGCTCGGTCGACGGACCGTCGGCGATGATGTCGCCGGCGGCGATCTTGTCGCCCACCCGCACCAGCGGACGCTGGTTGATGCAGGTGTTCTGGTTCGAGCGCTGGAATTTCGAGAGGCGGTAGATGTCGACGCCCGGCTTGGTGGCGTCGGTCTCCTCGGTGGCGCGGATGACGATCCGGGTGCCGTCGATCTGTTCGACCTCGCCGTTCCGTCTGGCCACGACGACGGCGCCGGAGTCACGGGCCACCACATCCTCCATGCCGGTGCCCACGAGCGGGGCGTCGGACTGGATGAGCGGCACCGCCTGTCGCTGCATGTTCGAGCCCATCAGGGCGCGGTTGGCGTCGTCGTTCTCGAGGAACGGGATCAGGGCCGCGGCGACGGACACCACCTGTCTGGGGCTGACGTCCATCAGGTCGACCTGATCGCGCGGCAGCAACGCCGACTCGCCGTTCACCCGGCCGGGCACGAGGTCGTCGACGATCTCGCCGTCGGCCAGGGTGATGTTGGCCTGGGCGATGACGTGTTTCGCCTCCTCCATGGCCGACATGTAGATTACCTCGTCGGAGATCTTACCGTCCTTCACCCGCCGGTACGGGCTCTCGATGAAGCCGTACTTGTTGACCACCGCGTGGGTGGCGAGCGAGTTGATCAGGCCGATGTTCGGCCCTTCCGGCGTCTCGATCGGGCAGATCCGGCCGTAGTGGGTCGGGTGCACGTCGCGGACTTCGAAGCCGGCGCGTTCGCGCGTCAGACCGCCGGGGCCGAGGGCCGACAGACGCCGTTTGTGGGTGATCTCCGACAGCGGGTTGGTCTGGTCCATGAACTGCGAGAGCTGCGAGGAGCCGAAGAACTCCCGCACCGCCGCGGCCGCCGGCTTGGCGTTAATCAGGTCGTGCGGCATGACCGTGTCGATATCGACGCTGGACATGCGTTCCTTGATGGCCCGCTCCATGCGCAGCAGGCCGATGCGGTACTGGTTCTCAAGCAGTTCGCCGACCGAACGCACCCGGCGGTTGCCGAGGTTGTCGATGTCGTCGATCTCGCCGCGGCCATCGCGCAGGCCGACCAGGGTCTTCAGAACTTCGAGCACGTCTTCCTTGCGGATGACGCGCATGTCGTCCGGGCAATCGAGGCCCAGACGGATGTTCATCTTCACCCGGCCGACCGACGAGAGGTCGTAGCGGTCCTGGTCGAAGAACAGGCTCTTGAACATCGCCTCGGCGGCTTCGACCGTCGGCGGCTCGCCCGGGCGCATCACCCGGTAGACGTCGAAGAGGGCGTCCTCGCGCACCGCATTCTTGTCGAGGCGCAGGGTGTTGCGGATGTACGGGCCGACCGTGACGTTGTCGATGTCGAGCACGTCGATGGTCGTAAAGCCTTGCGCTTCCAGGCCGGCGATGGCCGCGACGTCGAGCTCGTCACCCGCCTCGGCGTAGATCTCGCCGGTCTCGAAGTTGACTTCATCGCGGGCCAGGAACTTGCCGACCAGCGCTTCCGGCGGCAGCAGCAGAATCTTCAGACCGTTGTCGGCCAAACGCTTGGCCTGGCGGGCGGAGATCTTGGTTCCGGCCGGGGCCACCTCTTCGCCGGTGTCGCCGTCGATGAGCGCGAACTCCGGCTTCACGCCGCGCCAGCGCTCGGGCTTGTAGGGCGTGGCCCAGCCGCTCGCGGCGCCAGCGCCTTCACGCTTTTCGTAAGGCACCACGTCGTAGAAGGTGGTCAGGATCTCTTCGCCGTCCATGCCGAGGGCGTAGAGGAAGGTCGTCGCCGGCAACTTGCGGCGCCGGTCGATGCGCACGAACACGATGTCCTTGGCGTCGAATTCGAAGTCGAGCCAGGAGCCGCGGTAGGGAATGATGCGGGCCGCGAACAGGAGCTTGCCCGAGGAGTGGGTCTTGCCCTTGTCGTGGTCGAAGAAGACGCCGGGCGAACGGTGCATCTGCGAGACGATGACGCGCTCGGTGCCGTTGACGATGAACGTGCCCTTGTCGGTCATGAGCGGGATGTCGCCCATGTAGACGTCCTGCTCCTTGATGTCCTTGACGGAGCGGGCCTGGGTCTCCTCGTCGGTCTCCCAGACGATCAGGCGCAGCTTGACCTTGAGCGGCGCGGCATAGGTCATGTCGCGCTGGATGCATTCTTCGACGTCGTATTTCGGCTCCTCGAACTCGTAGGAGACGTATTCGAGCATGGCGCGCTCGTTGAAGTCCTTGATCGGGAAGACGGACTTGAACACCGCCTCGATGCCCTCGTCGCGACGCTGGCCGGCGCGCACTTCGCGCTGCAGGAACTGCTCGTAGGAGGACCTCTGAACCTCGATCAGGTTCGGCATGCGGACCGCTTCTGGAATGCGGCCAAAGGACTTACGGATTCGCTTCTTGCCGGTGAAAGACTGCGCCATCTTGGCTCCCTGCGAACGCGCCGAACGGTTTTCGGGCGTCGTTTCCACGCGTCCACCCTCGAAACGAGCAGGGGGCCAAGGGCCACGCGCTACTCGCCGGACGCTGGAATGATCCGCGACGCCTCATGCGTCACGGCGCCCCTTCGCGCAGGTCGGAGGGCGGCTGACCGCGCCTCGGGGCGTAGAGACGAGCTCGCAAACGCGCGCTCGCAAATTTCGACTCGGGTTGGAGAAGAACGCGTATTTAGGCGCGGCGACCGGAAATGAAAAGGCCTGTCGCGCAAAAAGATCGAGCGCCAACACCTTGCGGTGTCAGCGCTCGCGCTCCCCTTTCGCCGCCCTCCGTGAACGGACGGCGGCGATCGGCGGATTCTATTTGACCTGAACGGTCGCGCCCGCGGCTTCGAGCTTGGACTTGATGTCCGCCGCTTCCTGCTTGGAGACGTTTTCCTTGACGTTCTGGGGCGCGCCTTCGACCAGGTCCTTGGCTTCCTTCAGGCCAAGGTCCGGACGCACGCCGCGGACTTCCTTGATCACGTTGATCTTCTTGTCGCCGGCGCCGGTCAGGACGACGGTGAATTCGGTTTGCTCTTCGGCGGCTTCAGCCGGCGCGGCGGCGCCGCCAGCCGGAGCGGCGGCGGCCATGGCCACCGGCGCGGCGGCCGAGACGCCCCACTTATCTTCCAGGAGCTTGGCGAGTTCCGCTGCTTCCAGGACGGTCAGCGAGGAGAGGTCGTCGACCAGCTTTTCAAGTTTCGACATAGAGGTGGTCCTTCTTTCTTGAACGGGGGTTGGAATTAGGCGGCCTTGGCGGCGTAGGCGCCGACCACACGGGCCAGTTGTCCGGCCGGGGCCTGTACGACGCCCGCGATCTTGGTGGCCGGGGCGAGGATCAGGCCGGCGATCTTTCCGCGCAGCTGGTCGAGCGACGGCAGCTTGGCGAGCGCCTGAACGCGCGCGGCGTCGAGCACCTGATCGCCCATCAGGGCGCCCAGGATGACGAGTTTCTCATTGTCCTTGGCGTAGGCGGTCGTGGCCTTGGCGGCGGAAACCGGATCGGGGCCGTAGGCGATGGCCACCGGACCCTTGAAGAGGGCGTGGGCCGCTTCGCCGGCGTCGCTGAGCGCCTTCTGGGCGAGGCGGTTCTTGACCACCTTGAAGGCCGCGCCCTCCTTGCGCAGGCGGCCGCGCAGGTCTTCGGTCTCGGCGACGGTCAAGCCCAGGTGATGGGTGACGACGACGGCGCCGGCGTTGGCGAAGACGCCCGACAGGGCTTCGATGGATTGGGCTTTCTGCGCGCGGTCCATGCCACACTCCATTTGCGTCCGCCGGACGGTTGAACTTGCGACTGTTCGAGGGAGCGAGGTCGAAGCGACACGCGGCTCCGTGCGAACGGGCGGCGCGATCGGTCTTCGGTCCCCGTCTCCCCGCGGTGGAGTTTTGAGCCGAAAGGCCCGCGGTTCTCGGACAGGTTTCGCCACGGCGGACCGCGACGGAGGCGGGCGTATAGATGAGCGGGCGAGGAAAGGCAAGAGGCGGGCGAAGCGCAACTCGACGCTACCCCGCCTCGATATCGGTCCTTGAGAAGTCGTCGCCCTTGTAGAGCAGCGGAACGCCGAGCTGGCGCGCACAGGCATAGGCGAAGCAATCGCCCATATTGAGCCCGGCCGGGTGGCGGCCTTTGCCGAAGCGATGGAAGGCTTCCAGGGCTATCGCGCCCTCGCGCTCGCCGATCGTGATGTGGACGATCTCGGTCATCGCCAGGAACCGTGAGACGAAAAGCTCCGCCTCGATGACCGTCCAGCCATGTGTGCGAGCAATCGCCAGCGTGGCTTCATATACCGCCAGCGCCGATGTCGCGCGCTGAGGCGCCGCTTCCAGGCGCGCACGCAATTCATCGGCCTCAGGCTCGCGCGCCAGGATGGCGACGATCGCGGAGGCGTCGACGAACATCAGTCCTCTTCGCCAGAAAGCCAATCGTAGAAGGCTTTGTCCGCTTTGAGTCCGGTCGCTGGTCGCGACAGCACTTCATCCTGCAAGGCGCGAATTCGTTCGCGCAGGGGAGTCTTCTGTTCTTCGCGCTGGAGTTCGGCCCCGACGGCCTGGCGCACGGCTTCGGTCAGTCCGCAGCCGCGGACGCGGGCCAGCTCTCTGACCAGAGAGTCGGTTTCCGGGTCGCGAACGTGAAAAGGCATGACCACCTCCGTCTAGCCGGAAAGATAATTCCGGCTAGACGGAAGGGCAAGCCGACGCGAAAAGGGCCGACCCCTCGCGGAGCCGGCCCTCTCGATTTCAACCTGGCGTCTGAACCTCAGGCGCCCAGCGAACCGGTGTCGATCTTGAAGCCCGGCCCCATGGTCGAGGAGAGGCTGACGCGGCGGACGTAGACGCCCTTGGCGCCGGACGGCTTGGCCTTGGCCAGAGCGTCCATCAGCGCCTTCACGTTGGCGGTGATCGCCTCCTCGGTGAAGCTGGCCTTGCCGACGCCGGCGTGGACGATGCCCGACTTCTCGACCCGGAACTCGATGGCCCCGCCCTTGGCGTCCTTCACGGCCTGGCCGACGTTGGGCGTCACCGTGCCGACCCGAGGGTTGGGCATCAGGCCGCGCGGACCCAGGATCTTACCCAGACGGCCAACCAGGGCCATCATGTCCGGCGTGGCGATCACCCGGTCGAAGTCCAGGAAGCCGCCCTGGATGCGCTCGACCAGGTCCTCGGCCCCGACGATGTCGGCCCCGGCGTCCTTGGCCTCGGCCGCCTTGGCGTCCTTGGCGATCACGGCCACGCGCACGTCGCGCCCCGTGCCCGAAGGCAGGGAGACCACGCCGCGCACCTGCTGATCGGCGTGACGCGGGTCGACGCCCAGGTTGACGGCGATCTCGACGGTCTCATCGAACTTGGCCGTGGCGTTGGCCTTGACCAGCTTCACAGCCTCGGCGAGCGGATGTTGGACCGCGCGGTCGCCGGTCCAGGTCTTTTCTCTCTTTGTCGTCGTAACCATGATCAAGCCTCCACGACCTTGAGGCCCATGGCGCGCGCCGAGCCTTCGATGATCCGCGCCGCCGCGTCGATGTCGTTGGCGTTCAGATCCTTCATCTTGGCTTCGGCGATCTGCTTGAGCTGGGTGCGGGTGACACTGCCGGCGAACTCGCGGCCGGTCTTGCCGGAACCCGACTTGATGCCCACGGCCTCCTTCAGGAAGTGCGTGGCCGGCGGGGTCTTGGTGACGAAGGTGAAGCTCTTGTCCTGATAGACGGTGATCACCGTCGGCAGGGGCGTGCCCTTCGGCATGTTTTCGGTGCGGGCGTTGAACTCCTTGCAGAAGCCCATGATGTTCACGCCGCGCTGGCCCAGGGCCGGACCGATGGGCGGCGAGGGAGTCGCCGACCCGGCCTTCACCTGGAGCTTGATGTAGCCCAGTATCTTCTTAGCCATGATCTCCTCTTTCGCGCCGGGATCGGCGCCTTGCAGGCCGTGGTGCGGAGTGGCGCCCCTCCCACGGATTTGAACCCGGACGGCCCGGGAATGGGGTCAGCTCAGGTGGCTTTCTCCACCTGGGCGTATTCGAGCTCGACCGGCGTGGCGCGGCCGAAGATCGAGACGGTGACGCGCAGGCGCGCACGCTCCTCGTCGACCTGCTCCACGGCGCCGTTGAAGCTGGCGAACGGGCCGTCGATGACCCGCACGGTTTCACCGATTTCGAAGGTGATCGTGGGCTTGGGCCGCTCGACGCCTTCCTCGATGGCCCCGATGATGCGCGCCACTTCGCGCTCAGAGACCGGCATCGGCCGGTGGCCGGAGCCGAGGAAGCCGGTCACCTTGGGGGTGTTCTTCACCAGGTGATAGGCCTCGTCCGAGAGGTCCATCTTCACCAGCACGTAACCGGGGAAGAACTTGCGCTCGGCGTTGATCTTGCGCCCGCGCCGGATCTCGATGACATCCTCGGTGGGCACCAGGATCTCGGAGAAAGCGTCGTCGAGGCCCTGGTTGTGGGCCTGCTCGCGGATGCTCTCAGCCACCTTCTTCTCGAAGTTCGAGTAGGCGTGGACGATGTACCACTTATGGTGCGGATTGGAGGTGCGGGCCTCTGCGCCGGTCATGTTCGAACTACTCCGCGTTGGCCAGTTTGAGGAGCATGCTGACAACCGCGCCCAGCCCGGCGTCGACTGCGAAGAAGAACATCGCCGTCATGACCACCATGATCCCGACCATCACCGAGGTGATCCAGGTCTCCTTCCAGCTGGTCCAGGTCACCTTGCGGGCCTCGGCGCGAACCTCGCGCAGGAACTGCATGGGGTTGAACGGTCGCCTGGGTTCCGGCGGCTGGGTGACGCGCACGGGCGCCGCCGGAGCGGGGCCGCCACGGCGCAGTGCGCTGGGAACCAGGCCTGAAGTCTTGGTCATCTCGGCCTTGCGACTCTTCATTTCCTCGACGCGAATGCGTCCTCGCCGTTCATGAATATAGTGGCAGGAGTGGAGGGACTCGAACCCACGACCCTCGGTTTTGGAGACCGATGCTCTACCAGCTGAGCTACACTCCTAAGCCTCCCGCCCAAAAGGCCGACGCGCCGGAGAGCGCAAGGCTCACCGGCGCGCTGGTCTCCTCGAGCGGAAGGTGCGTCGTGTAACAGGCGACCCCTCGCTCTTCAAGCGACGAGCCGCCCGCGCGCTCCCGACCTACTCTACGATCTTGGTGACCACGCCCGAGCCGACCGTACGGCCGCCTTCGCGGATGGCGAAGCGCAGGCGCTCCTCCATGGCGATCGGGGTGATCAGCTCAACATCCAGCTCGGCGTTGTCGCCGGGCATGATCATCTCGACGCCTTCCCTCAGCTTGATCACGCCGGTCACGTCCGTGGTGCGGAAGTAGAACTGCGGGCGATAGTTGCTGAAGAACGGCGTGTGGCGGCCGCCCTCTTCCTTGGTGAGGATATAGGTCTCGGCCACGAACTTGGTGTGCGGGGTGATCGAGCCGGGCTTGCAGAGCACCTGGCCGCGCTCGACGTCTTCCCGCTTGGTGCCGCGCAGGAGCACGCCGACGTTGTCGCCGGCCTGACCCTGATCGAGCAGCTTGCGGAACATCTCGACGCCGGTGCAGGTGGTCTTCTGCGTCGGACGCAGGCCGACGATCTCGACTTCCTCGCCGACCTTGACGACGCCACGGTCGATGCGGCCGGTGACCACGGTGCCACGGCCGGAAATCGAGAAGACGTCCTCAACCGCCATCATGAACGGCAGGTCGACCGGACGCTCCGGCTGCGGGATGTAAGTGTCGACGGCCGTCATCAGGCTCAGGATCGCGTCCTCGCCGATGGTGGCGTCGCGATCTTCCACCGCCGCCAGGGCCGAGCCCTTGACGATCGGGATGTCGTCGCCCGGGAATTCGTAGCTGGAGAGCAGCTCACGCACTTCCATCTCGACGAGCTCGAGCAGCTCCTCGTCATCGACCATGTCGACCTTATTGAGGAACACCACCAGGGCCGGCACACCGACCTGACGGGCGAGCAGAATGTGCTCGCGCGTCTGCGGCATCGGGCCGTCGGCGGCCGAGACCACCAGGATGGCGCCGTCCATCTGGGCCGCGCCGGTGATCATGTTCTTCACATAGTCGGCGTGGCCGGGACAGTCGACGTGAGCATAGTGACGGTTGGCCGTCTCATACTCGACGTGCGCCGTGTTGATGGTGATGCCGCGGGCTTTTTCTTCCGGCGCCGCGTCGATCGACGCATAGGTTCTCGCCGTCGCGCCGCCGGTCTTGGCCAGCGTCATCGTGATGGCCGCCGTCAGCGTCGTCTTGCCATGGTCAACGTGACCAATAGTGCCGATATTGCAGTGCGGCTTATTACGTTCGAACTTTGCCTTACCCATGTCCTACAGCTCCAGCCCGGGATGGGCTTCCTCAATTAAGGTTGTGAAAAGTCTCAGTATCTTCAAGCGTACTTCTTGACCACTTCGTCGGCCACGGCTTGCGGCACGGCCTCGTAGTGATCGTATTCCATGTGGAAGTTGGCGCGCCCCTGAGACATGGACCTCAGGGTGTTCACGTAGCCAAACATATTGGCCAGCGGCACCATGGCGATGATCACCTGGGCGTTGCCGCGCTGGTCGGTGCCCTGGATCATGCCGCGCCGGGAGTTGAGGTCACCGATCACGTCGCCGACATATTCCTCCGGCGTCGTCACTTCGACCTTCATGATCGGCTCGAGCAGCTTGGGCGCGCCCTTGGTGCGCAACTCGCGGAAAGCCGCGCGCGCGGCGATCTCGAACGCCAGAACCGAGGAGTCGACGTCGTGGTACTTGCCGTCGAGCAGCTTGGCCGTGAAGTCGATCACCGGGAACCCGGCCAGGAGACCATTATCCTTGGCTGAGAGCAGGCCCTTTTCGACTCCGGGGATGTATTCCCGCGGCACCGAGCCGCCAACGACCTTGCTGTCGAAGCTGTAGCCGGCGCCGGGTTCAGCCGGCTCGAAGAGGATCTTCACTTCGGCGAACTGGCCCGAACCACCGGTCTGCTTCTTGTGCGTGTAGGTGATCTCTGTCGCCCGGCCCAAGGTTTCGCGGTAGGCCACCTGCGGCTGGCCGATGTTAGCCTCGACCTTGTAGGTGCGCTTCAAGATATCAACCTTGATGTCGAGGTGCAGTTCGCCCATGCCCTTGAGAATGGTCTGGCCACTCTCCTGGTCGGTCGACACCCGGAAGGTCGGGTCCTCGGCCGCCAGCTTCTGCAGGGCCACGCCCAGCTTCTCCTGGTCGGCCTTCGACTTCGGCTCGATGGCGATCTCGATCACCGGCTCGGGAAAATCCATCTTCTCGAGAACGATCGGCGACTTCACCGGGTCGCACAGGGTGTCGCCGGTGCGGGTGTCCTTGAGACCGGCCAGGGCGACGATGTCGCCGGCGTAGGCTTCCTTGATGTCCTCGCGGTTGTTCGAGTGCATCAGCAACATGCGGCCGACCCGCTCACGCCGATCGCGCGAGGAGTTGAGCAGGGCCATGCCGCTCTCGAGCTTGCCCGAGTAGATGCGGCAGAAGGTGAGCGAGCCCACGAACGGGTCGTCCATGATCTTGAACGCCAGGACCGACAGCGGCTCGTCGTCGGAGGCCTTGCGCACCACCGGCTGCTCGGTCTTGACGTCGATGCCCTCGGTCGGCGGGATGTCCACCGGCGAAGGCAGGTATTCGACCACCGCGTCGAGCAGGGGTTGGACGCCCTTGTTCTTGAACGCCGAGCCGCACAGCACCGGGTAGAAGGCGCCGGTCAGCACCGACTTGCGCAGGCAGCGATGCAACACCTCGACCGACGGATCCTCGCCGTTGAGGTAGGCTTCCATGGCTTCGTCGTCGAGCTCGACGGCGTTCTCGACCATGAAGTGGCGCGCCTCATCGGCGGCGGCCTTCAGGTCGGCCGGAATCTCCTCGTCGTGATAGTTGGCGCCCAGCGCCTCGTTTTCCCAGACGACCGCCTTCATGCGGACGAGGTCGATGATGCCCTTGAAGGTGGACTCCGAACCGATCGGCAGCTGGATGGGAACCGCCTTCACGCCCAGGCGGTCGCGGATCGACTCGACGCACTTTTCGAAGTCGGCGCCGATCTTGTCCATCTTGTTGACGAAGACCACGCGCGGCACGTCGTAGCGGTCGGCCTGCCTCCAGACCGTCTCGGTCTGAGGCTCGACGCCCTGGTTGCCGTCGAGCACAGCGACGCAGCCGTCGAGCACGCGCAGCGAACGCTCGACTTCAATGGTGAAGTCGACGTGCCCGGGCGTGTCGATGATGTTGAGGCGCTTGCCCTTCCACATGGCGGTGGTGGCGGCGGAGGTGATGGTGATTCCCCGCTCCTGCTCCTGCTCCATCCAGTCCATGGTGGCCGCGCCATCATGCACTTCGCCGATCTTATGGCTCTTGCCCGTGTAGTAGAGGATGCGCTCGGTCGTCATCGTCTTGCCGGCGTCGATGTGGGCCATGATGCCGAAGTTGCGATAGTCTTTGATGTCGGTCGTGCGGGGCATGGTGCGATCTTTGTCTGGCCGCCTGAAGCGGACTCAACGAAAGGCGCGGGCGATTTAGCTCAAACCGCCCGCGCTCGAAAGGTGTGTCGGCTGGATTCCCTGCTCTATGTAGGCGTTACCAGCGGTAATGCGAGAAAGCGCGGTTGGCCTCGGCCATCTTGTGGGTGTCTTCGCGCTTCTTGACCGCCGCGCCGCGATTGTTCGAGGCGTCGAGCAGTTCGCCAGCCAGCTTCTCGGTCATGGTGTTTTCACCCCGCTTGCGGGCGGCGGTGACCAGCCAGCGGATGGCCAGGGCCCGGCGACGCTCCGGACGCACTTCGACCGGCACCTGGTAGGTGGCGCCGCCGACCCGACGGGAACGCACCTCCACCGACGGCGAGACGTTCTCGAGCGCGGCGTGGAAGGTCTCCAGCGGCCCCTGGTCGCGGCGACGGGTCTCGATGAGGTCGAAGGCGCCGTAGATGATGTTCTCGGCGACGGCTTTCTTGCCCTCGTACATCACGTAATTCATGAACTTGGTCAGCACCAAATCCCCGAACTTGGGATCGGGGAGGACTTCACGCTTCTCGGCGCGGCGGCGGCGGGACATATCGGTTCTTCTTCCTTACTTGGGACGCTTGGCGCCGTAGAGCGAGCGACGCTGCCTGCGGTCCTTGACGCCTTGGGTGTCGAGCACGCCGCGCAGGATGTGATAGCGCACGCCCGGAAGGTCCTTCACCCGGCCGCCGCGGATCAGCACCACGGAGTGTTCCTGCAGGTTGTGGCCTTCGCCCGGAATGTAGCACACCGCCTCGATGCCCGAGGTCAGACGCACCTTGGCCACCTTGCGCAGCGCCGAGTTCGGCTTCTTCGGGGTCACCGTATAGACGCGCGTGCAGACGCCACGGCGCTGCGGGGAGCCCTTGAGGGCCGGGACCTTGTTACGCGCCGGCTTGTTCACCCGGGGCTTGCGAATCAACTGGTTGACGGTCGGCATTCGCTCTTTCGATCTGGGATCGCCCGGGGCAGAGCCCTGGGCCGTGGATTCCGCGGCCGTTCCGCCGACACCCGATAAACGCGAAACAGCGCCGAAACGCGGCCTGCGGTTTCGGCGCTATGATCCACCTCTAACACGAGGCGTCCGGCTCATCGGGCGAGGTCGAGAAGGACCGGCCGCGAAAAGAGCGCGCGTGATACTCGCGAAGGCGCCTCGCGTCAACGGCGAAGGCCAATTACGGGCCGACGTGGATCTGTCCGGCGCCGAAGACGCGCTTCGATACCGGCCCCGCGGCGCGAGCCACGGTGATCGCTCCCGGCCCGGCGACCTCCGCGGTGACGCGGCCGGCTTCGCCGCCGAAACGGATCACCCCTGAGCCGGCCACCGAGGCGCTGAACTGGGGCGCCCGACCGCCGCCGAGATTAAAGCCCCCCGAGCCAGCGACGCGCGCCACGACCGGGCCGTTCGCCGACAGGACGTTGATGGTTCCGTCCCCGCTCGAAACCGCCGTGACGCCTGCGGAGACCGGACCGGTGGCGATGCTGCCGCCATCCGCCACGTGCAGCGTCGCCTCGCCGCCCCGCGCGGCGCGGATGGCGCCCCCGCCGATCTGCCCGAGACGCACCGGGCCGGCCGCGTCGGCGATGGTCCAGTCTCCGCAGCCGCGATTCTCGAAGTCCAGACGGGTCGTCCGACCGATCTCGCCGCTAACGGCGTCGCCGACCAGGATGCGGGCGTCCATCGGCAGGCGCACGACCACGACGGGAAGCTGGGCGCCAGATACATCGCCCAGACCGCGCACGTGGACGCCCAGGCCGTCGGCGAGGCGCGGGCAACCCCGCACGCGGTGACCGAGGCGCCCATCGATCACCGTCAGGTCGCCGGACTGAAAAACCTTGATCGGCAGGCCCTGGCGTTTGCGAATGACGGTGACGCGGATATCCGGCCGCATCTCAGGGATGATCGTCACGTGGGCGGCGGCGGCGCGCACCTCCAGCCGCGGCGCGGCGAGGACCGTCGCGGGCGCCGCGGTGAGCGCCAACACAAACGGCCATGCTCGCATGCAACGCTCCACCCCGACCTGAGGAGATGGCGAAGGCTAGTCGAGCGCGCCGCTGCGCGCAGCATATTTCGCGATTTAGCTGCCGATCGAGACCGAGCCGGAACCCGCCACTCGCTTGGAGACGTGGCCTGTCACCCGGCTGACGCTGACGTCGCCTGAGCCGACAATGGTGGCGTCGAGGTTCTGGGCCACGCCGCCGTAGCGAATGTCGCCGGAGCCGGCGACCGCGACGCTCATGTCGGTCACCTGGCCGGTGGGAACTGTCACATCGCCAGAGCCAGCGATGCGGACATGCAACGGCCCGACCACGCTCTCGGCATGCAGGTTGCCGGAGCCCGATGAGGCGGTGTCGAGCCCGCTACGCACCGAGCGAAGGAATACGTCCGAGGAGCCGGCGATGCGGACATGGGCCGAGTCGGAGTCGCCACCGCGTACGTCGCCCGAGCCGGCCATTCGCACCGTCAGCGGCCCGGCGACGCTGGCCACCGACCAGTCGCCGCAACCGCTGTTGCTGAGATCGACGCTGGTGGCGCGATCGATGACGCCATAGACCGCTCCGCCCGCGGACACCTTGGTGTCAAGGGGCGTGCGCACGACGATCTGTGGCAGGTCATCGTAGGGTATGAAGCCCAGGCCCCAGATGCGCACGCCGCGACGACCGAAAACATTGGTGCAGTCAGGGCCGCGGAAGCCCAGTTCACCGTCGATCACGACTTTGTCGCCCAGACGCATCATGCGGAAATGCAGGCGCGGATTGGCCTTGACGATCGAGACGCCGATGTCGCTGCGCGCTTCGGGAATGACCGTCACCCGCACCGCCGCATTGCGGACCTCGAGCTCGGCCGCATTCGCCGCTCCGGCCGCCGCCAGCGCCGCGCCCGCCATCGCCATTGTCGCCAGAGACTTCATCGCCCGCTCCCATGTCAGGATTGCAACGCTAGCGCGAAGCCTCGGTAAGGGCAGCTTAATTCGCGGTCAGGATTGGCGGCGAGAGAAGGCGGCTGTGGCCCTCCTTCGCCAAGGCTTCGGAGGGCATTCTGCTGCGCGCCAAACTCTGAATCTGGTCCTGCGAAGCCCGTAAGGCGAAGCAGGATGGAGCGGGTAGACGGGATCGAACCGACATCCTCAGCTTGGAAGGCTGCTGCACTACCATTGTGCTATACCCGCGCCGGGCGAGGAAGACGCGTGGTGGGGGAAGTAGGACTCGAACCTACGAAGGCGTAGCCAGCGGATTTACAGTCCGCCCCCTTTGCCGCTCGGGACATTCCCCCAAACGCGTGTTCCTCGATCGTGGAGACGGCGCTTCTTAAAAAGAAAACTCTCTCCTCGCTCCGATCCAAGGCGATGCTAGAAAGCGCCGCCGCCCCGGGGCGATGAGGCCCTGGCGGATTGGAGCGCGTCTTATAATTGTGACCCCTCCCCGACGCAACGATCCCTCGCGCAGACCCGGTTCGCATCACCGTCAACGCTTCCACCCGGCACAGAAATCCGCGCCCGGCGACTGGCTCTGGGGCTGGCACGCGGTGACCGCCGCGCTGGACAATCCGGATCGCGACGCACCGCGCCGCCTCCTGGCGAGCCCGGACCGCGCCCGCGAGCTCGGCGACCGTTTCACCCCGGACATTCTCGAACCGGCGGCGATCTCCGCCCTTCTGCCCTCGGGGGCGGTTCACCAAGGAATCGCGCTCGACATCCCGCTGCTCGAGCCGAGCCCGCTCGCCGACTTGGCCACGCCGGCCCACGGCGTCATCCTGATGCTGGATCAGGTCACCGATCCGCAGAACGTCGGCGCGATTTTCCGCAGCGCGGCGGCGCTCGGGGCCCGTGGCGTCGTCGTGCAGGACCGCCACGCCCCACTGCTCGCCGGCGCACTCGCCAAGGCCGCGGCCGGCGCGGTCGATAAGATTGCGCACGCGCGCGAGACCAACCTCTCCCGGGCGCTGGAGCGTTTGGACACCCTCGGCTGGCGGGCCGTGGGCCTGGACAGCGACGCGCCCGAGACTTTGGCCAAGACTCTCGACAGCCGGCCAACGGTGCTGGTCCTTGGCTCCGAGGGCGAGGGCTTACGGCGCCTGGTTCGTGAGCATTGTGACGCCCTGGCGCGCATCCCCATGCAGGGCGGCTTCGAGAGCCTCAACGTCGCCGCCGCCGCGGCCGTGGCGCTCTACGAGGCGAGTCGCTCACGCTAGGCGATGTGCAATCTGCAGGATCATTACCAGGCCTGGGACGCCTACGCCGAGCACATGCGCGGCATCGCCCTTCTTCGCAGCCGGCCGATCGAGCTGCCTCAAGGCCCGGTGCGCCCATCCGAGGCGACGCCGATCGTGAGCGCCGAGGCCGAGGGCGCGCGCCTCGAGCTGCTGTCCTGGGGATGGAGACCGGCCGGCGGCAAGGGCCTCGTGATCAACTTGCGCTCGGAAAGCCGCCGCGACGAACCGGCGGTGCGCGGACTGACCTTTCCCACCGCTTTCTACGAATATTCCGGCGACAAGCCGTCCAAGACGCAATGGCGCTTCACGGCGGCGACCAATGAACCGATCGCCTTCGCGGTGATCTGCCGGGGATCCGCCTATGCGTTGCTGACCTGCGAGCCGGGTCCCGACGTGGCGCCGATCCACGCCCGCCAACCGGTGATCCTGCCGCGCGGCGCCTGGCGGCGCTGGCTGACCGCGCCGGACTGGCCTGACGACCTCGCCGCCCCCTCCCCAGCCGGGGCCCTGCGGGCGACCCGGACGCGATAAGGCGACGCGCCGCCCAGAGCGTCAGCCGCCGCCGAACCGCTCCGACCAGGTGGCGACGTCGGTTTCCTCGATCTTCCTGAACAGCACCGGCGGGGCGGCGATCGGAGCGCCTGGCGCCAGACGCGCCAGCTCGGCGCGCGCATCGGGGCCTGGCCAGTCGAGCGGGCCCTTCTCGCCGAACGCCCCCGCGATTGCCTCGGCCGCGAACGGAATCACCGGCGCGCTCACTCGCGCATAGAGCAGGGCGAGATTGAGCGCCGTGCGCACGATCACCGCGGCGCGGGTGGGATCGGTCTTGATCGCCGTCCATGGCGCGGCGGCCTGGAGATACTCGTTCCCCGCCACCCAGAGCGCCCGCAGGGCTTGGGCCGACTTGCGCATCTCGATGGCTTCGAACGCGGCCGTCACCTCGGCCAGGCGCGTGGCGATCTCGGCGAAGAGCGCGGTCTCGAGCACGCCCGGCTCGCCGCCGGCAGGAACCACGCCGCCGAACCGCGATTCGCAGAACTTGGTGATCCGGTTGACGAAGTTGCCGAGGACGTCGGCGAGGTCACGGTTCACCGCCGCGGTCAGCTGCTCCCAGGTGAAGGTGGTGTCCGAACCCTCGGGGCTGTTGGCGATCAGGTACCAGCGCCAGGCGTCCGGAGGCAGGATCTCGAGCGCGGTGTCCATGAACACCCCGCGCCGGTGCGAGGTGGAGAACTTCTGGCCGTACCAATTGAGGTGGTTGAAGGCCTTGAGCGCATCGACCGTCTTCCACGGCTCGCGCGAGCCGAGAATCGTGGCCGGAAAGCTCACTGAGTGGAAGGCGACATTGTCCTTGCCCATGAACTCGACGTAGCGGACGTCAGCCGCGCCCTCATCCTCGCGCCACCAGCGCCGCCAGTCGCCGCCGGTCGCATCGGCCCATTCTTCAGTGGCGGCGATGTATTCGATCGGCGCATCGAACCAGACGTAGAACACCTTGTCCTCAAAGCCCGGCCGCGGCTGGCCATGGCGGGTGACCGGCACGCCCCAGGCGAGATCACGGGTGATGCCGCGGTCGATCAGGCCTTCGGCGAGGTGTTTGCGGGCGATGGCCTTGGCGAGCGCCGACCAGCCGGGCCGGTCCTCGACCCAGGCGCCGATCGCGCCTTCCAGCTTCGTCTGCAGAACGTAGAGGTGGCGGGTTTCGCGCACCTCGAGGTTCTTCGAGCCGGAGATTGCCGAATAGGGATCGATCAGTTCGACCGGATCGAGCAGGGAGTCGCAGTTGTCGCACTGGTCGCCCCGCGCCGGGCGGAAGCCGCAGACCGGACAGGTGCCTTCGATGTAGCGGTCGGGCAGGAAGCGGCCGTCGTCGATGGAGTAGACCATCCGATCGACGCGCTCTTCGATGTAGCCATTGTCTTCCAGGACATCGGCGAAGTGCTGGGTCAGGCGCCGGTTCTGCAACGAAGACGAGCGGCCGAACCAGTCCCACGACAGGCCGAATCCATCGCTGGCCGCCTTCTGGATGGCGTGCTGCTCGGCGCAATAGGTCGCCACGTCCTGGCCGGCCTCGCGGGCGGCCAGTTCGGCCGGCGTGCCGTGCTCGTCGGTGGCGCAGACCAGCAGCACCTCGGCTCCGCGCGCGCGCTCGAACCTGGCGTAGACGTCGGCCGGCAGCATCGAGCCGGTCAGTGTGCCGAGGTGCTTGACGCCGTTGATGTAGGGCAGAGCCGAGGTGATCAGGATGCGGGCCATGGCGCCGGCATATAGGGTAAGGCGGCGCCAATTCCCAAGCGGTCTCGATTGCCGGACTCGCGGGCCTGCGGCATAAGCGCTCCCGCATACGGCCGGCTTAGCTCAGTTGGTAGAGCAGCGCTTTTGTAAAGCGAAGGTCGCGGGTTCGAGTCCTGCAGCCGGCGCCAGCCACTGGAACCTTGGCGGGATGACGATCACAGCCTGGTCCGTGACCACCGGCGAGACCGGCATGCGCACTCAAGCCCGAGGTCTCGCCGAAGCTGTGGCGGACGAGGTGACCGAGATCACCGTGGAGGGCGGTTGGCCCTGGCGGCGCGCGGTCCCCTCCCCGCCTTGGCCCGACATCATGGTCAGTTGCGGTCGGCGCTCGGCCCGCTGGGCCCTGACGGCGAAGCGGAAGAGCGGCGGGGCGATCTTCGCAGCCCACGTCCAGGATCCGCGGCGCGACGCCGACGCTTTCGACTTCGTCGTGGCCATGGACCACGACGCCATCGCCCCATCGGCCAGGGTGTTGAAGGTGGCGACGGCGTTGCACGACCTGACGCCGGCCAAGCTGGAAGCGGCGGCCGCGGCCTGGACGCAGCGGCTGACCCCGCTCGGCCACCCCCTGACCGGCGTCGCCATCGGCGGCTCTCTGCGCGGCCGCGAATTCACCACCACGGACGGCGCGCGGCTGATCGAAGGCCTCAAGCGCGTCAAGGAAGGGACCGGAGGGGCGCTCGCGATCACTCCGTCCCGTCGCACGCCGGCCGCGGTCCTGGGTCAGCTCAATGAGGCGTTCGGCGGCGACCCGCGCGTCTTCCTGTGGGACCTGACAGGCGACAACCCCTATCGCGCCATCCTTGCCGCCTCTGACCGCCTCGTGGTGACCAGCGACAGTGTTTCCATGGTCTCGGAGGCGCTGGCGGCGCCGCGCCCGGTTGAGGTGCTGGACCTCGGCTTCGGCCGCCACGCGGGCTTCATCCAGCAGCTGGTCGATCGACGCCTGATCCGCCGGTTTGAGGGCGATCCGGCCCCACCGACAACCACCGGGCCGGTGAACGCCACGCTGGAGGCGGCGGCGGCGGTGAAAGCGCTCTATCAGGCCCGGACAGGATTCTCGGGATAGGCGAGTTGGCCGCGCTCGCGCCAGGCGTCGGTGACGTAGTTCATGATCACCGATTTGCGCACCCCGCGGATCGCCCTCGGCTCAAGGCCATGCCAGGTGTTGTTCCCCGGCACGAACACCAGAGCGCTGTTGTCGACGAAGGCCGAGCGCTTGGCCCAGGTCTGGGCGTCGCTGTAGATGTCGGTGCCGAGGTCGGATTGGCTGTCGTCGGCGGCCAGATAGATCAGCATGGTGAACCGCTTGACGCCAAGGTCGGTGTGCGGCTGCAGCCAGAAGCCGACCGTGTCCTGAGCGAACTCCAGGCGCACGTAGCTGCCGGACAGGTCCGCCCCGGTCGCCGCCTCGATCGCCTCGACGACCGCGCGCGACTGGAAGGCGTCGGCCACCGCCTGGCAGGCCGGAAAACGGGCGTTGGTCGTGGCGTCGAAATAGTGCCGCTGGTCGTTGTGCAGTTCGCGCTTGCCCGACACGCCGGCGAGCTCGGGCGCGGAAAACGGCAGACGGCGCAGGATATTGCTCAGCCCGCGTGGAAACACCTCCATCACGGTCCAATGTCGGTAAGGGGCCTCGTCGGGGCGAGCGCGATCGAAGGCGGCGATGACGCTGTCGGCGACGGCGTCGGCGGAAATCGAAACTGTGGTGGTCAAGAACCGGCTTTCAGCTGGAGCCCCCGCCCCACCCCAAGATATGGGCGCCCTGGAGCGTCACCGCATCCTAGCGGAGTCGGCTTTTCGCGTCGATTCTCTCAGATCGGCGGTCGGCGACCGCGCCACGGGCTGGCTTGTTCGAGCTGGCCGGCGAGACGGTAGAGCAGCCCTTCCTCGCCCATGCGGGCGGTGAACTGCAGGCCGATCGGCAGGCCATCGCCGCTCATCGCCAGCGGCACGGTCATGGCCGGCTGGCCGGTGACATTGAAGGCCTGGGTGTTGGGCATGAAGGCGAACAGCCGCTCAGCGTAGATGGCCGGATCACAGCGCAGCCAGCCGACCGGCACGGCCGGCGAGCCGAGCGTCGACATCAGGAGCAGATCGTAACGCTCGAAGAAGGCGGCCATGACCCGGCCGTAGGCGTGGGCGGCCTGCAGGGCCTGGACATAGGCCGCGCCAGAGACGCCCTTGCCGCGTCGCCAAGTCGCCAGGGTGACGGGCTCGATCTCGTCCTCGCCGATGGTCCGACCGCGGTGAGCGCCCTCGGCCTCGAGCATGGCCGCGACGCTGGCCCCGACCACCGTCCCGGCGGCCTGGCCGACCGCGGCGTAGTCGCCTGGCAAGGTCGCCTCCTCTACATGATGGCCGAGCGACTCGCAGAGCCTCGCCGCCGCGCGCACAGCCTCGGCGCATTCGGGATCGATCGCCGGCGCCGCCAGAGCCGCGGTGCTGAAAGCAATGCGCAGGCGGCCCGGATCGCGGTCGACCTCGCTCGCGAACGGCTCGGCCGGCGGGGCCAGCCAGTAGGGATCGCCAGGCTCGGGGACCGAGATCGCATCCAGCAGGGCGGCGCTGTCGCGGACGCTCCAGCTGACCGCGTTGTGGATGGAAAAGCCGCCCCAGCCCTCGTCGGCTGGCGCGAACGACACCCGCCCGCGAGACGGTTTCAGGCCGAAGAGGCCGCAGGCCGAGGCCGGGATACGGATCGAACCGCCGCCGTCACTGGCGTGGGCGGCCGGGACGATCCCCGCCGCCACGGCGGCCGCAGCGCCGCCCGAAGAACCGCCGGAGGTGCGTTCGAGATTCCACGGATTGCGGGTCGGGCCAAAGCGCGCGGGCTCGGTGACCGGCTCCAGGCCGAACTCAGGGGTGTTGGTCTTGCCGGCGATCACCAGCCCGGCCGCCTTGAACTTCGCCACCAGGGCGCTGTCGACGGCCGCCGGCTTGTCGCTCAGGATCCGCGAACCGCCGGTGGTCGTCGTTCCCGCCAGCTGGGCGGCAAGATCCTTGAGCAGGAACGGGACGCCGCCGAGCGGTCCCTCCGGCGCGCCGGTCGCGACCTGGGCGAGCGCGGCCGCCCCGAGGTCGAGGGTCACGGCGTTGATCTTCGGGTTGACCTCAACCAGGCGTTCTAGCGCCGATTCCATGACCTCCTGCGGGCTCGCCTCGCGTCGCGCGATCAGCCCGGCCAGGCCCACAGCGTCGTGCGACATGTATTCGGCGGCGTTCATTCTTGCTCCTCCCTGGTTTGCATCCGACTTGCCCGCAAGGCGGCTATAAGTCCATGGCGCGGACGGGAGCGGACCATGATCGAAATCACCGACGCGATAAGCCTGGACGAGAGCGAGCTGGGGTTCAGCTTTATTCTCGGCTCCGGGCCCGGCGGCCAGAACGTCAACAAGACGGCCTCGGCCGCGCAGCTTCGGTTTGACGTCCGCGGCTCAGCCTCGCTGCCGGCCGCCGTCAAGGCGCGTCTGATGGGCCTGGCCGGGACCCGTCTGACTCGCGAGGGCGAGATCGTGATCACCGCCCGCCGGTTCCGCAGCCAGGAGCGCAATCGCGCCGACGCCGTCGCCCGCCTGACGGCCCTGATCGCCAAGGCGGCGGCCCCGCCGACCCCGCCACGCGTGCGGACCACCATCAGCCGGGCCGAGAAGGAGCAACGTCTGCGCGCCAAGGCCCGCCGCGCTACGGTCAAGTCGATGCGCGCCCGTCCCGACTCAGCCGACTGACCTTGCCCCGATGGCCGGCGCAGCTAACCTGCGCCCAGCGAGGGAGACTCCATATGCGCGCCACCCCCATCCTTGTGATGTCCGCCACCGCTTTGCTGGCCGCCTGCTCGCAGCCGGCCTCACCGCCGAACGCCGTCTCGGCGGAGGCGCCCTCGCCGCCCCCGCCGCTGACAGACGCACAGAAAACCAAGCTCCTGTCCGAACTTCCCGCCGCCTACCAGAAGGCCGACCTCGCCAATGGCCAGGCCAAGTTCGCCATCTGCAAGACCTGTCACAACACCGCCCAGGGGGCCGGCGACATGACCGGTCCGGACCTGTGGGGCGTCTTCGGCCGCAAGGCCGGTTCCGAGCCAGGCTTCGCCTATTCCGACGGCATGAAGGCGCTCGGCATCACCTGGGACGCCCAGGCGATCGACAAGTGGATCTCCAATCCCAAGTCGATGATCCCGCAGACCAAGATGACCTACATCGGCATGGAGGATCCCAGGGACCGCGCCGACGTCATCGCCTATCTGAAGACGGTCACCTCACCGCCGCCGGCGAGCTAGGCTTTCTCGAATAGGAGCGCCTTGGTGAGGAATGCGGTGTCGCGCGCGCGCGCCACCAGGCTGGCTGCGGCGAATAGAGCCGCCAGATCCTGGACGGCATAATCGGCATAGTAGGGTTCGTGGAAGTAGGCCGGAAAGACCTGCAGGAGACGCCCCAGACGCGGCTCGTCGGCCGGCTGGATGGAATCGGCAAAGGCGAGGAATCCGCCGGGCTTCAGCACCCGGGCGATCTCGCGCGCGGCGGCCGGGCGAACCTTCGGCGGCAGCTCGTGGAACAGATAGACGCAGGTCGCCGCGTCCAGGCTGGCGTCGGCGAAAGGCAGGCGCTCAACCGCGGCCTGAACGTAGGCGGCCGCGGGCGTACGCCGGCGCGCTTCGCTGAGGTAAGGCTCCGACAAATCGACCCCAAGGAACCGCGCGCGGGGAAAGGCCCGGGTGAGGTCGCTGAGGAATCCGCCCGAGCCGCAGGCGAGATCGGCGATGGCGAGGCCGCGGTGGTCACGCTCGCGCCACGCCTCGGCAAGCAGGGCCAGGGCCCGCCGCCGCATGGCCCCTGCCGCCCCGGCGAACAGCGCCTCGACCTGGGCCTCGTAGCGCCGCGCGCTCTCGTCCGTCAGCCAACCGCCGGTCTGGAAGTGGAAATTCTGGCGGTAGTAGGCCGGATAGGGGCCGGGGTCGGCTGCCTCCTCGCGCGCCTCCTGGGCGCCGCCCCGGGCGCGGCGAGCCTCGACTTCGCGGGCGTCGGCCACCAGGTCGAGCGTGCGCCGCAGCGCCGCAAGCGGGTCGGTCGTCCGGTCGTCCATGGCCGGATAGAGCCCGCGGGCGACATCGCGGGCGTCCTTCTCGAAGGCCTCCAGCCAGGCGCGGAGCACCAGGCCCTCGGGCGCCGGCTCGGCCGTCGGCGTCGCCATGGGCGGGGCCGTGCGTCCGGTCTTGGCCAGCGAGCGGGCGGCGGCGCCCGCCGCCCCCCACCACAGGGCCTTGACCGCGCTGGCGGCCGTCTGGGCCGTGGCGTCGAAAGCGAAGGCGCGCCGACTCAATGATCGTCCCGAGAAAACACCGCCACGAGCTCAATATGCGGCGACCACAGGAACTGGTCTACCGGCAGCACCCGCAGGAGCCGCAGGCCGCCGTCGGCGAGGAGACGCGCATCGCGGACAAAGGTGGCCGGGTTGCAGGAGACGGCCACGACCCGGGCGCAGGTTGAGGCGGCGAGTTCGCGGGCTTGGACCGGGGCGCCGGCGCGGGGCGGATCGAACACCGCGACGTCGATGCCGGCGAGCTCCCGTGCTGTCAGCGGCCGCCGGTCGAGGTCGCGTGTCTCGGCGGCGATCGCTTTCAGACCCGGCGCGGTGGCGACGGCGCTGCTGAGCGCCCGAATGGCCGGAGCGGAAGCATCCGCGGCCAGAACCGGGGCGATCTCGGCCAGGGGAAAGGTGAAGGCCCCAACACCGCAATAGAGGTCGGCGATGCGGTGCGCGCCCGCCGCGGCTTCGACGGCGAAAGCGGCCATCGCCGCCTCGGCTGCAGGGACGGCCTGCAGAAATGCGCCAGGCGGCAAGGCCAACGTCGCGCGCCCGGCGCGGACCATCGGCGCGCGCGCCTGGTAGACCACCTCGCCGGCCAGGGTGACGCGAGCGACGTCGGCCCGCGCGGCCGCCTGAGCGGCGCCGAGCCGGGCGTCGGCGGAAAGGCCGCCACTCTTTCGCTCCACGCCGGTGACGTCGATATCGAGGCCGGTGAGCGTCGCGGTGACGTGCAGGGTCGGCGCGGAGGCCGGGTGTTCCAGGAACGGCGCGGCGATCTCCGCGAGCGCCGGCAAGGCGGCCTGCAGCGCCGGCTCGGCCACAATGCAGGAATCGATGGGGACCACGCGCCAGGACCGTCTGGCCTTGAAACCCAGCACGACCCGGCCCCCTGCCTTGCGCGCGTGCAGGGCCAGACGGCGGCGCGAGCCAGGCGGGGCGGCGAACGGCGGCAGAATCTCGGCCTCCAGCCGCTCGCGGGCGAGCGCCAGACGGATCTGCTCAACCTTCCAGGCGAGGTAGGGCTCGGCGCCCCAGTGCTGCAGGGCGCAGCCGCCGCAGTCGCCGAAATGCGGGCACGGCGGTTCGACTCGCTCGGGGCTGGCGTCCAGCACCTCGACGAGTTCGGCCCGTTCGCCGTCCCCGCGCGCAAGCACCCGTTCGCCCGGCAGTGTCAGAGGGATGAACCGGCCGTCGACGACGCCGTCGCCCTGGGCGCCGAGGTGATCGATCACCGCCTCGCGCGCCGGACCGGCCAAAGCGCTGGTATGGGCTTGACGCCCGCGCCGAGCCGGTCTCCGATTCACGCGATCCTCATTGTGGGCGACGAAGCGCCCTCGAACGCGTCTGGAGCCATTTCATGAAGCCACTTCTCGCTCTCGGCTGCGCCGCGATCGTCGCCGCGCCTGCCCTGGCCACGCCTGAATTCGCGGCCGCTCAGCCCTACCACGACTACGGCCGTTCCGATCCCTGCTACGCCGCCAAGCGGCGCGCAGGCAATCAAGGCGCAGTGGCCGGCGGGGTCACGGGAGCGGTGCTTGGCAGCGCCATCGCCGGCCGCGGCTCGCACTTCGGCGGCGCGATCCTCGGTGGCGCTGTGGGCGCGGTGGCCGGTCATGCGATCGCCAGGGGCACGGTGAATTGCGTCGCCTATCCGTCACGCTACCGGCCGCGACCGAACTGCCACTGGGTTGAGCAAGACTACAGCGGTCAGCGCCATTCGTTCGAGATCTGCCGCGGCGGTGACGGGCGGTGGCGTCCGAGCGGCCGGCGGTACTAGGCCGCCTCGAACAGCTTTCTCAGGTCCTGTTTTAGGATCTTGCCATTGGCGTTGCGCGGCAGGGTCTCGGGCCAGAAGATCACCCTCACCGGCACCTTGAACGCCGCCAGGCGCTCGGCGACGAAGGCGCGCAGCTCCTGCTCCGTGGCGTTCGCGCCCGGTTTGAGGGTAACCACGGCGCCCGGCTCTTCGCCCAACGTCCTGTGCGGGATGCCGACCAGCGCCGCGTCCATCACCGCCGGATGGTCGTAGAGGACGTTCTCGACCTCGATGCAGTAGATGTTCTCGCCGCCGCGGATCAGCATGTCCTTGGCCCGGTCGATGATGAAGCAGAACCCCTCCGCGTCGAGGCGGGCGAGATCGCCGGTCTTCACCCATCCGTCGACGAAGGTCTGGGCCGTAGCTTCTGGCTTGTTCCAGTAGCCGGCCACCACCTGCGGTCCGCGGCACCATAGCTCGCCGACTTCGCCGACCGGCAGCTCCCGGTCGCCCTCGACGGTCATGATCTTGAGGTCGGTCACCGCCACAGCCGGGCCGCACGAGTCCGGCCGGTGTTCATAGTCTTCGGCCGTGTTGCTGGAGGCTGTGGCCGAAGTCTCGGTCATGCCCCAGCCGTTGCCGGCCTGGGAATTGGGGAAGGCCTCCTTGATCCGCCGCACCAACTCCGGGGCCGAGGGCGCGCCGCCGTAGGAGACGCTCTCCAGCGAGGAAAGATCGTAGTTGCCGCGCAAGGGATGCTCGATCAGCTGCCAGGCGATGGTCGGCACTCCGCCGGCGAGGGTCACCCGTTCGCGCTCGATGAGCTCGAAGGCTCGCACCGGATCCCACTTGCGCATCAACACCAGCTTGGCGCCGGAGAAGACGGTCGGGTTGAGCACCGCGAAGCAGCCGGTGGCGTGGAAGAAGGGCACCGAAAGCAGCATGGAACGCTGCGGCGCGTCGGGGTCGGGCGCCGGCGGCGTCTCGCCCCGCCGCAGAAACGAACGCGCCGCCACGCTGGCCGAGGCCATGATGTTGGAGTTGATGTTGCGATGGCTGCCGAGCGCGCCCTTCGGCTTGCCGGTGGTGCCGGAGGTGTAGAAGATCGTCGCCGGATCGTCCGGCGCGATCGGCGTCGCCGGCAAGGGCCGATCAGGCAGGGCGGCCCAGGCCTCGGGCGCGCCGATGATTGCTTCCATGCTGGCCAGTTGCGGGTGTGCCATCTCCTCGTGCGCCCGCGCCACATAGACCCGCTTGAGGTCCACGCAGGTCGGCAGATGCTCGACGAGTCGCTCCAGCCGCTCGGCGTCGAGCACCGCGACCTTGGCCCCGGAATCGGCCAGACCGTATTCCAGTTCCGGCCCGGTCCACCAGGCGTTGAGCGGCGTGGCGATCGCACCCAGCGACACGGTCGCGTAGAACGCCACCGGCCACTCCGGGAGGTTGCGCATGACGATCGCAACCCGATCGCCCTTTTCGACCCCGTCGGTGGCCAGGGCCTCGGCGAAGGCCGCCACCGCCCGTCGGAAGGCCTCGTAGGTCACCCGCTCGTCCTCGTAGACCAGGAACGTGCGGTCGGCGTGGGCGCGGCTGGCCTCCAGCGTCGCGCGCAGCGACGGGGGCGCATTCTTCCAGGTGCGCGTAGGCACGCCGCGGATCACCACCTCCTCCATTTCGAAGGGTTGGCCGGGGGCGGTGAGCAGGGCGTGGGCCTGGGCGATGGACATCGCCGGCCAGGCCGGCGGCGAAGAGGGCTCGGTCATGGCCCGCACAATCATCAGCCCGGCCCGCTTGTAAAGCGCGGAAACTTATCGGCGATCAGGTCACCGCCTGGAGACGGGCCAGCGCCGCCTCCAGCCGCGCCTTGGTTGCTTCGGACTCGGCCAGGCGCTCGCGATTTTCCTCGACCACCTCCTCCGGGGCGCGGGCCAGAAAATCGGCGTTGGCGAGCTTTTTGGCGGCGCGCTCGATGTCGCTGGCGTGACCCTGGATCTCCTTGGCCAGACGCCCACGCTCGGCGGCCAGGTCGATGTGCTCGGCGACCGGCAGGGCCAAAGCCGCGCCCTCAGCGGAGTAGGGCACCGATCCGGCAGCGGCCGCCGAGTCGAACACCAGGCCGGAAACGCGCAGCATCTGTCCGATCACCGCCGCATTGGCCTCCAGCGCCGCCCGCTGGCGCTGATCGGCGTGGGTGACCAGGAGCGGCGGCCGCGCCGACAGCGGCACGTTGAGCTCAGACCGAACGGCCCGCCCCGCGGCGATGGTCTCGATCACCAGCGCCATGTCGCGGGCGGCGTCCTCGTCGATCCAGGCCTCGGGAAGCTCCGGCCAAGGCGCGGCGATCAGCATGCCCTGGCGCTCGGCCGTTTTGTCCCACAGCTCCTCGGTGACGAAGGGCATGACCGGGTGCAGCAGCTTCAGGATCGTCTCCAGCACCCAGGCGGTCATCGCCCGGGTCTCGGCCTTGGCGCTTTCGTCCGTGCCCTGAAGAACTGGCTTGGCGAACTCCAGGCGCCAGTCGCAGAACACGTTCCAGACGAACCGGTAGAGGGCGCCGGCGGCGGCGTCGAAACCGCAGGTTTCCAGCGCTTCGGTGATTTGACGGGCCGCCTTGACCGTCTCGCCGCGGATCCAACGGTTGACCGGCTCGCACGCCGCGCCGGGATCGAAGCCGGCTGGCACGACGCAGCCGTTGATCTCGCAGAAGCGGGCCGCCTGCCAAAGCTTGTTGGCAAAGCTGCGATAGCCCTCGATGCGCGCCACCGACAGGCGGATGTCGCGCGCCTGGCCAGACATGGCGGTGAGTGTGAAGCGCAGGGCGTCGGCGCCATAGGCGTCGACCAGCTCCAAGGGATCCATCACGTTGCCCTTGGACTTCGACATCTTTGCGCCCGTGGCGTCGCGGATGAGGGCGTTGATGAACACTCGCCGGAAGGGCGCCTGGCCAGTGAAGTGCAGGCCCATCATCATCATACGGGCGACCCAGAAGAAGATGATGTCGAAGCCGGTGATCAGCGTGTGGGTCGGGTAGAAGCGCTCGAGATCGGCGGTCTCGTCCGGCCAGCCCAGGGTCGAGAAGGGCCACAGAGCCGAGGAGAACCAGGTGTCGAGCACATCCTCGTCCTGGCGCAGGGGTTCGTCGCGGCCGTAGTGCTCGCGCGCCACCGCAGCGGCCTCGGCCTCCGACTCGGCCACGAAGGCCCGGCCATCGGGCCCATACCAAGCCGGGATGCGATGGCCCCACCAGAGCTGGCGCGACACGCACCAGGGCTCGATGTTGCGCATCCACTCGAAGTAGGTCTTTTCCCAGTTCCGGGGCTCGAAAACCGTCCGGCCGTCCTCGACCGCGGCGATGGCCGGCCCGGCCAGCACCTTGGCGTCCACATACCATTGGTCGGTCAGGTAGGGCTCGACCACCGCGCCGGAGCGGTCGCCGTGCGGCACGGCGTGGCGCAACGGTTCGACGCCGCGCAGCAGACCGAGCGCCTCGAACTCGGCAACCACCTTCTTGCGGGCCGCGAAGCGGTCCAGCCCGCGATATTCCATCGGAGCGTTGTCATTGATGCGCGCCTCGGGATTGAGGACGTTGATCATCGGCAGGCGGTGGCGCTGGCCGACCTTGAAGTCGTTGAAGTCATGGGCGGGGGTGATCTTCACCGCGCCGGAGCCCTTCTCCGGGTCGGCGTAGTCATCGGCGATGATCGGGATCGGCCGACCGACGACCGGCAGACGCACGCACTTGCCAACCAGGTGGGCGTAGCGGTCGTCGCCCGGATGCACCGCGACGGCCGTGTCGCCGAGCATAGTCTCGGGCCTGGTCGTGGCGACGACGATCTCGCCCGAGCCGTCCTCAAGCGGATAGGCGAAATGCCAGTAGAAACCGTCGACTTCGCGCTGCTCGACCTCGAGGTCTGAGATGGCGGTCTGGAACTGCGGATCCCAGTTCACCAGGCGCTTGTCGCGATAGATCAGCTTCTGGCGATGGAGGGTGACGAACACCTTGGTCACCGCCCGCGACAGCCCCGCATCGAGCGTGAAGCGCTCGCGACTCCAGTCGCACGAAGCCCCCAGCCGCCGCAGCTGGCGCGAGATGGCGCCGCCGGACTCGCCCTTCCATTGCCAGACGCGCTCGACGAACGCCTCGCGGCCCATGTCGCGCCGACTCATGTTGCCGGCGGCGGCGAGCTGGCGCTCGACGACCATCTGGGTGGCGATGCCGGCGTGATCGGTCCCCGGCAGCCACAGCGCCGCAGCGCCGCGCATCCGCTGGAAGCGGATGAGCACGTCTTGAAGGGTGTTGTTGAGCGCGTGACCGATATGCAGCGAACCGGTCACGTTGGGCGGCGGTATGACGATGGAGAACGCCGGCGCGGCCGGGTTGTCGGTCGGGGCGAACGCACCCGACTCCTCCCACAGCTGATAGAGCCGCGGTTCGGCGGAGCCGGGATCGAACGCCTTATCGAGCATGTCACACACGTCTAGCGGGATCGCCCCGGAAGACGGGGCGCGGAATAATCCCCTTCTAGTATGCGAAGGGGATCAACGGGGAGCTAGCGCGAGCGGCTGCCCCGGGAAATCCGCGCTACTTCTTCTTCGACGTGCTCGCGAACGATTTCGGGCAGGTGCGTTTCGAGCCATTCCTTGAGGATCGGCCGAAGCAATTCGCGCACAACGTCCTCCAGGCTGCGGCCGGGTGCAGGCATGGTCAAGGATGGTTCTCCTGAAGATTCTTTGACTGCGATTGAGAGTTTGGCAAAGGCGGAGGCCGTGTCGGTCGCCACCTTCTCATCCACCAGCTTTTCGTCTGGTTCAGCCTGGTCGCCCACTTTGGTGTCAGCCATAACGTTCTCCGAAACGGTTACTTCGTCGTCAGACGGTTTCTTGATTGGTTCAGCCTTGGCTGTCTGGCCGCCGGAGGCTTCAACTTCGTTGACCGCAGGCGCCTCCGGCGCCTTGCTCTTTGGAGCGGGCGCGGGCGGAGGGCTGGCCTCTTCCGCCGGGGGCTCATCATCGGTGATGATCCTCCGGATGGAAGCCAAGATTTCGTCCATCGTCGGTTCTTGCGCGGGCTGTTCCGGCATAGTTCATAGACCGTGGGGATCAAGGCGGGCGGGATGCCCCCCAATGGATAGTCGCCCCCGACTGATTCTGTAATCATTTTCACTAGGGGTTGTCGAGCGACAATACGCCGCGGTCCGGCGGAACCACCTTTTGAATCGAAAGGTTAACCGTTTAGAGCGCGAAATTGTGACGCGGTTCGAAGCCCGAAAGCAGTGGCGGCGTCGAATCAAAAAGCGTCGCTGTGGCGATCGTCTGCTCAGTTCGCACAAACAGCTTGGCCCGTCCGACCGGACCGTTGCGCTCTACAGCGCCCAGGCGCCCGCCCGACCCCAGCGCCGCCTTCCATGCTTCCGGAACCTCGGCGACCGCCCCTTCGCAGATCGCGACGTCCCAGGCCCCGGATACCGTCTCGCCTGCGTCAATTTGCGTCACGGCCAGTCCCATCCGTTCGAGCACCGCGGCGGCATAGGGGGCCGAGATGGCCAAGGCCGATTCGCCGGCCTTCGGTTTTAGAGCCTGGAGCAGCTTGGCGACGTCGCGCGGACTGAGCAGCCAGCGGCCCGGCGCGTACTCGACCTCAGCGTCGGCGTAGGCCAGCCAGTCCTTGCCGGCCGGCGCCAGGCGCTCGCGCGGCACGGCGCGAATGGCCTCGATGAGGGCCGAATCGGTCACGTCCTGGGTGCGGACCTGGCTGTCGACCATGATCTCGCGCTGGCGGGTGAAATCGGCGCTCATGTTCCTCATCTCCGGCGCGGCTTATAGGGCGCGCCTCCGGCGCCGCGCAATCCGGCGAAGTTGCCGGTCGCGGACGCATCTGTTAGGCGTCCCCTCCCCTCGGCGGCCTGGTGGCGGAGTGGTGACGCAGCGGACTGCAAATCCGTGCACGCCGGTTCGATTCCGGCCCAGGCCTCCAAGGAATCAATAGTTTAGACGCTCCTTAGATTCTTGATTTCAACTTGTCAGCGTTTCGTCAGCGGGCCGCAGCGATGCCTCTCCCGGGCTTCAGAGATCCATTGGACGCGTTCAAGGGGCGCCTTGAGCGTCAGCTTGAGCGCCGCGCGCGTGGTGCCACCAATCGGTTTCTGGCGATCAAGAGCAGTCGAGAGCCCAAATTTAGCAGCGGAGCTGGGATGAAGGCCCTGGCGGACGCGATCGTTGAGCAGATGAGAGACGACACGGTTTGGGCTTTCCAAGAGGCTGAACTGGTTCTCGCCTCGAGAAGTCCGGGGTTCGAACCTCATTTCAGAGAGCGCCTCTCGTTTGACCTGAGCTCCGCGCTCGAGGAGCATTTTGAGGCGCTTAAAATAGCCGCGGACTGGCCAGCGTGCATCTTATGGGCAGGGCCGGCCTCCGTCGCAGCGGTAGAGCGACGACTGGAGCCGGTCCTCGGTGATCTCGACGGCGACCTGGTCGACTTTCAGGCCGGGCTCTGGAGACCGCCGCAGCCAACCCAGGCCCGCAACGAGAGCGCGGGCTCCACAACGAACGTGACCAACATCAACGCCCCATTTGAAGGCACCGTTCAACAAGCTGGCGTCGGCGCCGCCCAGCACGCCACGTTCTCGCCCTCCGTCGACGCCGTGCGCGAGGCGATAACCGAGCTCAGAGC